>AZIG01007321.1_pt1 | contig 44069 bp, 30 predicted proteins | sample 359071 | NCBI WGS metagenome assembly AZIG01 (sample SAMN02429714, study PRJNA222667) | marine sediment metagenome | biome: Sediment sample; isolation source: enrichment culture of sample MGS-AQ(UA) from oil contaminated terminal site... | place: Jordan: Aqaba | collected 2011-05-15 | depth 18 m m | reverse complement strand
CCACCGCCGCAGAGCCGGCCAAGGTCGCCGCAGTGCCAGCCACCGAGGTGACCGCCAAGGCGCCACTGCCGCTGGAAGAACTGCGCACCTTCGCCGAGGTCCTGGACCGTATCAAGGCCGCCTACGTCGAACCGGTAGACGACAAGACCCTGCTGGAGAACGCCATCAAGGGAATGCTAAGCAACCTTGACCCGCACTCGGCCTACCTTGGCCCCGAGGACTTCCAGGAGCTGCAGGAAAGCACCAGCGGCGAGTTCGGCGGGCTGGGCATTGAAGTAGGCCAGGAAGACGGCTTCATCAAGGTGGTCTCGCCAATCGACGACACCCCAGCCTCGCGGGCCGGCGTGCAAGCTGGTGACCTGATCGTCAAGATCAATGGCGCCCCGACCCGCGGCCAGACCATGACCGAAGCAGTCGACAAGATGCGCGGCAAGGTCGGCGAGAAAATCACCCTGACCTTGGTGCGCGACGGCGGCACCCCGTTTGACGTGACCCTGAGCCGGGCAGTCATTCAGGTCAAGAGCGTGAAGAGCCAGCTACTGGAGAACGATTACGGCTACATCCGTATCACCCAGTTCCAGGTCAAGACCGGTGACGAAGTGGGCAAGGCCCTGGCCAAGCTGCGCAAGGACAACGGCAAGAAGCTGCGCGGGGTAGTGCTGGACCTGCGCAACAACCCGGGCGGCGTGCTGCAGTCGGCGGTGGAAGTAGCCGACCACTTCCTGACCAAAGGCCTGATCGTCTACACCAAGGGCCGCATCGCCAACTCCGAGCTGCGGTTCTCGGCCGACCCGGCCGATGCCAGCGAAGGCGTGCCGCTGGTGGTACTGATCAACGGTGGCAGTGCATCGGCATCGGAGATTGTCGCCGGCGCCCTGCAGGACCAGAAGCGCGCCGTGCTGATGGGCACCGACAGTTTCGGCAAAGGCTCGGTGCAGACCGTGCTGCCACTGGCCAACGACCGCGCCCTGAAGCTCACCACTGCGCTGTACTACACCCCCAATGGCCGTTCGATCCAGGCCCAGGGCATCGTCCCGGACATCGAAGTGCGCCAGGCCAAGCTCACCGCCGAGGCCGACACCGAAAGCTTCAAGGAGGCCGACCTGCAGGGCCACCTGGGCAACGGCAACGGCGGCGCCGACCGCCCGACCGGCAGCAGCAAGCGCAAGGAACGCCCGCAGGATGACGACTTCCAGTTGAGCCAGGCTCTGAGCCTGCTCAAAGGCCTGAACATCACCAAGGGCGACTGATCTACCCTATGCGTTATCTGCTGTGTCTGTTGTTTTGCCTGATGGCCGGAATCGCGCAAGCGGCGCCGGCCAACAACGCCTACATGAGCATCATCATCGACGACCTGGGCCAGAGCCCCGAGCGTGACAGCCGTACCCTGGCGCTGCCCGGGCCGGTGACCATGGCGATCATGCCCGACACCCCGCATGCCACTGACTTCGCCCGCCAGGCGCACAAGGCCGGCAAGACGGTGATCCTGCACATGCCCATGGACCCAGCCACCGGGCCCTATGCCTGGCACCCGGGCATCGCCATCGAAGAGCTGGCGCGGCGCCTGGACGCAGCATTGGTCAAGGTGCCCTACGCCGCCGGCATCAACAACCACATGGGCAGCCGCATGACCGCACAGCGTGAACCCATGGCGTGGTTGATGGGCGAGCTACAGCGGCGCCAACTGTTCTTCGTCGACAGCCGCACCAGTGCCGCCACGGTCGCCGCGGCCGAGGCTCAAGCGCACGATGTGGCGCATGTGTCGCGGGATGTATTTCTGGATGACGTGCGCACACCGGAAGCCATCGACGCTCAGCTGCAACAGGGTGTTGCACTGGCCCGCAAGCAAGGCTCGGCTGTGTTGATCGGCCACCCCTACCCGCAAACGCTAGCGGTGCTGGAAAGGCAAATTCCACGGCTCAAGCAATTGGGTATCGAACTGATCACGCTACAACAGATGATCGCCACACGGGGCAACCAGGCCATGCCTGCACACGGTAAGCATGGCCGTTACAGCAATCGCTAGCGTTGCCGATCGCGGGTTACCACTGGGCTGAAAGTGCAACTGTTCAGAGGTTGAACGGGATCACATCCTTGGCCTGCGCATAGGTCAGGTTACCTCGATAGATGCTCAGTACCTGCCCCTCGCTCGCGGCCTTCATTTGTTCGCGATACCCCATCTTGCGCTGGCTCCACAGTTTCAGATGGCCTTTGCCAAACGCCGTCGGCGCTGCCTGCGAGTCGGCAAAGTGGAAATGCGCGGCCCACAAGGGTCTACCCTTGGCCTCGCCGGGAGCAGGCAACAGGCTGATCCGGTATTCGTCCAGATAGCCATCGGAGACCACCTGCCGAGGCCCGACATATTCCACGGCGAGCAACCCCTGCTGATGGAGAAAATTCAGCCCTCTGGAACCTGGGTAGCGCGTCTTGCTGTAAAGCGCTACCAAACAGTCGCGGCGGGCCTGGCGCAACTGAATCAACGCATCGTCCATGCCTGCCAGCAGCGCGTGCTCTGCGTCGGCATCGCTGAGCTGTTCCCGCAGCTCGGCCACTTCGTTGATCTGGCCGTCCAGCATCGACATCAGGCCCATGTCGTCAGCATCCTTGGCAACCAGGGCTCTGGCTTGAGCGATGACATTTTCGTTCTGTGCCAGCATGGCCTCGGCCAGTTCCCGGTTGTTCCTTTCGGAGTCCGGCGTAGAATTCCGCGACTGCTGTTCCGGTTCGCCCGCGGCGACCTCTTCAACCCAGGTGTTTCCCTGCTTCTGGAAGCGATGCAGCGCGCTCTTGTTGAAAGCCGCTACAACTTGCAGCACAGCCTGCCCGTCGATTACCGATTCGCTGCCAATGACTATCTGACCAGCCTGTGTATGGGCCACCTGCAGGCTCTTTCGTGAATAGACTGCACGACGTGTGCCACGAACCTGCCCGTCCGCCTGCTCACGCATGGCCTCGACCAACGCCTCACCGGCTATGGTTTTCAGTTCCACCATCTGTTGCTTGTAGGCCTCAAGGCGCTGGACATCGATGAGCTTGCTGCCGAGTGTCTTGATCCGTTCGGCGTTGAGAATCGCCGCGAGGTATTCGTCCCACGCACTTTGCAGCACCTCGATTCGTTCGGCGACAGGCAAGTCACAGAACATCAGCAGATGATGCGTTTGTGCGGCCACCCGCAGACGCTGACTGGCGAGCGCATGGCGGAAGATCATGTAGTGCTGGGTAGGCGTGCCTTTGTGCCACTGCAGGGCGAGCTCGACCAGGCCCATGGCCTGGAAAAACCGGATGTTGATCGTGGTCGTCTTGCGGCTCTCGATAATGCTCGAAACGGTCAGCGTGGTATTGACGTAAGGCACTTGCATGTCGATATCGGTGATGGCCAACAGGCGATCCAGCTGGCTGGAGACATTGATGATCCTGGGCTGCTCTTCAAGCAACTTCTCCAACATCGTCCGGAACCTGGCATACAACTCGGCCTGTTTCTCTGGCGGCGCCTCATTGAGCGCATTGGTGAGTTGGTCGTATTCCCTGAACCCACCCAAGGCCAGGAGCTCATCAATGAAGAACATGCCAAAGCTGATCAGGTTCTTGCGGACCTGGCCCAAGAGTATCCGTTGATCTCTCACGCTGCCGCCCTGCGTCGAGACGCTCGTCTTGTCGAGCACGTAGATAATGTTGCGTTCAGCCTCGAGATACCCCTGGAATAGACTGTCGTTCAACGCCAGGCGCCGGGTGCGCAGCGCATTCGTCTGCTCGTGCAACTGCTGGAGTTTGCGCTTGAACAACTCGGTAGACTGCTCGAATTGCGCACGTTCGCCCGGGTCGGTTGGTGGCGCCTTTTGCAACCGATCCTCGACTTTTTTTACCGGATCACGCAAACCGACAACCTGCTCGCTCAACGCGTTGAAATCCTTCGTGGCAGCCTCCGCGGCCAAGAGAAGCCGCTCTATCTCGGCCTGAGCCTTGGCGATCGGCCCGCTTAGTTTCTTGCGCAGTCGCTCGCGGGCCAACTCGCCGGAGCGATCATTGCCACCGTGCAATCGCGAATTATTGAGGCGCCAGACATTGCCGTCGCGCATCAGGTATGGCCCAACCGTGCCGTCCGGACCGATGATGCGAAACGCTGCGATATCAAGGCTGACTCGGTAGACATCACCGTCCAGAGACACATAGAAATCATCCCCAATCCGCACCAGGCCAGCAGCCACGCCCTGCGTCTGCGGTTCACGCCCCGCCAGCGAAACGCTGGTCGCCAACGCCCGCATTTGACCGCGCTGGGCACTCGACAGGCCGTTGAGCCCCCCAGCCCCACGCCAGGAAAAGTCGAGGTGGGTGTTGGCCATCGCCTGCAGCCTGTCGACCGAGGTACTGGGCTCCCGCGTTGCTGTGGAAAGGTTCGCCAACTCGATCCCGTTGCCTGGAGGTGGCCCCTGGAGCAGCGATGGCGGCAGGTCACCAGAAACGGCCGGCGCTGCCAGTTTCGGCGTCTGCAGGTGTATCAGCGCCAGCAAGGTGTTGTTCAGCACATCGACCATCGCCTGGATTCGCTCGTCGAGATGCGGGCTGGCCAGCCCCTGCACATCGTTGATCAGGCTGCGCATGCCGATGTAAAGCCAGGCAACCGAGGTGAGAGGCCCCGGTAACACCGGAAACACAACATTCAGCAGCTCCCAGGAAAATGCCGTGACCAGCCGCCAGCGCACCTCGCTGTTGCTCATGGCGCTGCGATCCGCCAGCTCCAGCAACATCCGGCCCTTGGCTTCGAACATCTGCCGATCCACGTCCTGCGCCCAGAACTGCAGCGCCAACTGAACAGGCTGCGGTTTCGCCGGGAGGGTGTAAGGGTCGAGCAGCCATTGGGGCAGGTGCGGCTCCCGGAAGCCGCCGTTGTCGTAGACCCCGCGCTGAGCTTGCTCGATCCACAGCAGCACGCTGTCCTGCAACGCCCCCGGGCGGCTGATCGCATCCAACAGCGCCTGAGCGCTGTCGAACTGAATCAGCGCCTTGTCGGTGTACAGCGGGCAATACAACAGATGAGCACCCAGCTCGATGAGTTCGATCACGTAGAAACCATGCGCCACGTCGACCCTCTCTGATGTCGGCGAGCGTTTGAACGCAAGCGGTGCAATCCGCACAGCCGCTGCACCTTCCTGGCCACTACGGCAAAATTCTGCCAGGGCGCCGTAGGCGAACTTGTCGAGCCGCTTGACTGCCCGCGCCCGCGCAGCATCGAACATCAGGGTGATACGCCAGCGTATGGCAAATGCCGAGATGTGTTCGGCCCGGCTCGCCGAGCGATCGAGCATCGACTGTACATGACGTGGATAACTGCCGCCGATGTCGACTCGCTGCACCAGCTCACGGACGTAATCAATGGTCATCCACTTCATGATCAGCTGGTTTTCCCGGTGCGCGATATGTGTCACCACCCCTCCTGCGGTGGCATCCAGGCGGCCGATCGCCAGTTGCGTCAAGGTCAGCTTCTTTTCACCGGTCTTCTGGCCGAAGCCCAGCCCGTGACCGTCACTGACAAAGGTCTCGACAGTGAGGATAAGGTCGTCAGGGAAGTAATTGGCGTCTACCGGGTGGTCATGCAGCATCTCCTCGCGCAGGCGCGTCGCCGCATAGGTGTGCAAGTCCGGCAGACCGTCCTGAATGCCCTGGGCTGGGCTGTGCTGTTGCAGTAGCGACAAGTCGAGCATGGCTTGCAGATAGGCGGTCTGACTATCCGTATCGGCTCGCGACAGGCCCTTGGGAAGCGCCAGGCCCAGCCCACCGGCGCCATAGTCACTGAACTCGGCAAAAAAGGACGCGGGGTCGCAGGCCACATGGCAGTAATGCTCCAGTTGGTCGACGCTGTCGATCGCGCTCCAGCGCAGGCGGGCCACGCGCTCGAGCAAGATTTCCAGCAACAAGGCGCTGTACAGGGCGAAAGCGTCGCCCTCCACAGTAAGGCCTTGCCAGCTCAACTCATCAAACCGGTAACGTCCAGCCATCTGCATTTGCAACGCCGTGCCGAACGCGGCCTGGGCGTCGTAACTGCGGACCAGACCTTCGGGAGTACACCAGAGTGTCAGTTCGCGAACTTCACTGGAGGCGGTAATCAGCAAACCGGGCAACAGCTCATGGAAAGTGTCTTCGCCCTCACGTAACGCAACCCGCACCAGCTGCACATCGAGCCCGGTACGGTTACCCATCATCAGGTCACGCAGCAGCTTGCGTTGTTCGTCGTCCAGCGCTTCGTCTTTCAGGCCATCGAGCAGGTTGGCGCGCAACAACTGCTGCAACCACAGGTCGCGGTCGATCGTGGCGTCGCCGTTCCAATAGTCGATCTGCGCTTGCTGGAAGTGCCAAAGCAGCATCGGCAGCAACGCGTTGAGGCCATCGGTCAGGCGCGCGGGCTCGATCAAATCGCCCTCGGCAGTTTCAAGGCTCGACTCGATGGCGAAAAAGCGCCGGGGCGGGTTCAGGCTAAGGCGGTAGTCACCCGCTGAGGTGAGGTCCAGTGGTTTAGCCTCAAGCAGGGCCTGCAGCACCACATCCACCAGCGGCTGAGGGTGCCAGACACCATCCGGCTGCAGGGACATCAGGTACAGCGGTGCAGCCGAGGCCATTTCAGGGCGATGCACGCCAACCAGAGGATAGTGCTCCAGGATCACCTTCATGACCTGTTCGCCTACAACCTGGCGGAGCGTGGGACGGCTGGCGAACTGGGTGGCGACTGCGTGATTGAGGTTGTGCGCGTGAGTGGCGGGCATGACCAGGACTCGTTGTGGAATGAACCACAAAGCGTCCTGGAGATGTTATCGAATGAGGTGCTACATATTACTGCTGGCAGGCCGCGGCACCTGGCGGTGCGGCGACCTGCCGGGCAGTCAGCTATAGACGCGGCCAAGCACCTGGCGATGGCTCTCGAACTGGTCGAGCACATCACGCACGATCTGGTCTGGGACAAAGCCCATCAGGTCGTATTCCTGACTGCCGTCATGCAGGTAGACCTCGGCACGGTAGAAGCGCTGGCGCAGTTCAGGCTCACCCTCGACCGGCGCCTCGCTCGGCGCGGCCATATAGCCATCAAGGCTCACTTCGTAGACGAACGGGTTGCCTTCTTCCATCATCACCCGCAAGCCCATCAGGTTGCGCGACTGGCCAACACGGGTTTCCACCTCGAAGCCCAAAGTCTGCAGCTGCGCTGCGGCTTCTTTCAACGCCGGGCTGACCTGCTTGTCCATGAAGCGCTGCACCACAGCCTGGGTGGGCTGCAGTTCCAGCTGGGTCAGGCGCTCGCTAAAGCCGCGACGGCCACGGGCGGCCAGTTCGGCGCGCTCCTGCTCGATCACCACGTCCTGCTTCATGGCCTTGTACAGGCCGAACATGAACAGCACCAGCACCACCGAGAACGGCAGGCCCGCCAGCACGACCATGGTCTGCATGGCCTCGAAGTTACCGGCGAACAGCAGGCCGATGGTCACCAGGGTGATAACCACGGACCAGAACACCACCATCCAGTGCGGGGCGTCTTCGTCGACCTTGCCGCCTTTGCACGACAGGTTGGCCATCATCACCGCGCCGGAGTCGGCCGGGGTGAGGAACAGCACGAAACCGACGAACACTGCCACACCAATGACGATCTTGGCTGCCGGGAAGTATTCCAGCAGCTGGTAGATCGACATCGACGGCTGTTCCAGCGCAGTCTTGCCCAGCTCCACAGCGCCCTGGTTGATCACCAGGTCCAGTGCGGTATTGCCGAAGATTGACAGCCAGGCCAGGGTGAAGCCCAGCGGAATCAGCAGCACCCCCATGACCAACTGGCGCACGGTACGACCCTTGGAGATACGCGCAATGAACATGCCGACGAACGGGCCCCAGGAGATCCACCAGGCCCAGTAGAACACGGTCCACAGGCCCAACCAGCGCTCGGACTTGCCGGCTTCGCCTTCATACACATACAGGTCGAAGGTTTTCAGCACGATGCCGTTGAGGTAGTCGCCGACGTTCTGCACGAGACCATTGAGCAGGTGCAGGGTTTCGCCGCCCAGCAATACGAAAATCAGCAGCCCGCTGAACAGCACGATGTTCAGGTTGGACAGGCGACGAATGCCGTTTTCCACACCCGAGACCGCAGCCACGGTGGCCACACCGGCCATGACCAGAATCACCACCAGCAGGTTGGTCTTGCTGTGGTCCATGCCGAACAGGTATTCCAGGCCCGAGGATACCTGCATCGAGCCGATACCCAGGTTGGTCACCAGGCCAAGCAGGGTGACGAACATGCCGAAGATGTCGACGGCATTGCCGGCAGCACCCTTGACCCAACGCTCGCCCACCAGCGGGTACAGCGCCGAGCGCAGTGCCAGCGGCTGGTTGTGGCGGTAAGCGAAGTAACCCACGGCCAGGCCGACCAGGGCATAGATCGCCCAGCCGTGCAGGCCCCAGTGCAGGAAGGTCAGCTGCAAGCCCTGGCGCGCGGCCTCAAGGCTGGCCGGTGTGCCTTCCGGTGGGTTGAAATAGTGGTCCAGCGGCTCGGAGGCGCCGAAGTACAGCAGCGAAATACCGATACCGGACGAGAACAGCATGCCGGCCCAGGCGCCATAGCTGAAGTCCGGCTGGTCGTCCTTGCCACCCAGCTTGAGGCTGCCGTAGTCGGAGAAAGCCAGGTAGACGACGAACAGCAGGTATCCGCAAATGACCAGCATGTAGTACCAGCCGAAGGTACGCGTCAGCCACTTCTGGGCCACGCCCAGCACCTGGCCGGCGGTTTCGGGTGCAGCGATCAGCAAGGCAGTCAGAACAAGGATCATCAGCGCAGAAGTGAAGAACACCACGCGGTTGACCCGTACCCTCTCGGCGGGGGGCTTGATAAGTGAGGCAGAACTCATTGCACGAATGCTCCGGGCAGTGCGGCTGTGGAGGCTAATCAGTCTTTCCCGAGCAATTGGTGGAATATCCCCACTGCATCAGGTGTTATAAATGAACCCTGGAAACCGTGATCCCGAATCGATACGTTGCCAAAAACAGACAGGTGGCCTGCTGAAAATGCCACGCCTCAACGCAGGTGCGCGCATTCGTCACAGGTCACCCCGCCCGCTCCAAGGGCCTGTCGCAGGACCAGTGGCCGTACGGCAGAATCTGCATTTCGCATCGCTCACGCCCGTCAACGCCTTGTATTCCGGGGGTTACACGATTTCCTGGGGTGTCAATCCGTGCCTTCTCGACCGCCTGAAAAACTGTCAATGGCACAAATTGTCGCAGAGCTTATTCTTTATTGATTGAACGTTCAATCAAAACAAAATAGACTGGCCTTCGCCGAGTCAGCCGCCTGTCGTCTGCTCGCAGGCCTGAGGAGATAGCAAGATGCCCAAGGTCGGTATGCAACCCATCCGGCGCCAGCAGTTGATCGAAGCCACCTTGCAGGCGGTCGATCAGGTCGGACTGGGGGACGCCAGCATTGCGCTGATTGCCCGTTTGGCCGGTGTGTCGAACGGCATCATCAGTCACTACTTTCGGGACAAGAACGGCCTGATCGCAGCGACGATGGGTTACATCATGAGCATGCTCAACGAAGGCGTCAGAGCACGTCGCCAGGCCCTGAAAGACGACAGCCCGCGCGCTCACCTGAAAGTGATCATCGAAGGCAACTTCGATGCCAGCCAGGTAAACGGCCCGGCAATGAAAACCTGGTTGGCCTTCTGGGCTTCCAGCATGCACCAGCCCGATTTGCACAGGTTGCAGCGGATCAACGACCACCGCTTGTATTCCAACCTGTGCTGCCAGTTCCGCCGCGTCCTGCCGCTCTACCATGCGCGCAAGGCAGCCCGCGGTCTGGCAGCCCTGATCGACGGTTTGTGGCTGCGTGGCGCCCTGTCGGGTGATGCATTCGACACCGACCAGGCGGTACGGATTGCTTACGAATACATGGAACTACAACTGGCCAAGCAGCACACCCTGGGCACAATCGACCAGGCTGCTGACCATGCGCGCAGGGCCCTTGCCAACCCGGCAGGAGCATGACGCGCAAGCCAAACCACACACTGCACTTGCGAGGACACTATGGCCCGTTTCGGAACGCAAAAACTCTACATTGATGGCGCTTACGTCGACGCTGGCAGCGATGCCACTTTCGAAGCCATCAACCCGGCCACTGGCGAAGTCCTCGCCCACGTACAGCGTGCTACCGAGGCAGACGTCGAGAAGGCCGTTGAAAGCGCCGAACGTGGCCAGAAGATCTGGGCCGCGATGACCGCCATGCAGCGTTCGCGCATCCTGCGCCGCGCCGTCGACATCCTGCGCGAGCGCAACGACGAGCTGGCTATGCTGGAAACCCTGGACACCGGCAAGTCGTACTCCGAAACCCGCTACGTCGACATCGTCACCGGCGCCGACGTGCTGGAATACTACGCAGGCCTGGTACCGGCCATCGAGGGCGAGCAGATCCCGCTGCGTGAGTCGTCCTTCGTCTACACCCGCCGCGAGCCGCTGGGCGTGACCGTAGGTATCGGTGCCTGGAACTACCCAATCCAGATCGCCCTGTGGAAATCTGCCCCGGCCCTGGCCGCTGGTAACGCGATGATCTTCAAACCGTCGGAAGTCACCTCGCTGACCACTCTGAAACTGGCCGAGATCTACACCGAAGCCGGCCTGCCAAACGGCGTGTTCAACGTTCTGACCGGTAGCGGCCGCGAAGTCGGCACCTGGCTGACCGAGCACCCGCGCATCGAAAAAGTGTCGTTCACCGGCGGCACCACCACCGGCAAGAAAGTCATGGCCAGCGCCTCCAGCTCTTCGCTGAAGGAAGTGACCATGGAACTGGGCGGCAAGTCGCCACTGATCATCTGTGCCGACGCCGACCTGGACAAGGCCGCTGACATCGCCATGATGGCCAACTTCTACAGCTCGGGCCAGGTGTGCACCAACGGCACCCGCGTATTCATCCCGGCTGAAATGAAGGCGGCCTTCGAAGCCAAGATCGCCGAGCGCGTTGCCCGCATCCGCGTTGGCAACCCGGAAGACGAAAACACCAACTTCGGCCCGCTGGTCAGCTTCCAGCACATGGAAAGCGTGCTGGGCTACATCGCCAAAGGCAAGGAAGAAGGTGCCCGCGTCCTGTGCGGCGGCGAGCGTCTGACTGCCGGTGACTTCGCCAAAGGTGCCTTCGTTGCCCCGACCGTATTCACCGACTGCACCGACGACATGACCATCGTCAAGGAAGAGATCTTCGGCCCGGTGATGAGCATTCTCACCTACGAAACCGAAGAAGAAGTGATCCGCCGTGCCAACGACACCGACTACGGCCTGGCCGCCGGCGTCTGCACCAACGACATCACCCGCGCCCACCGCATCATCCACAAGCTCGAAGCCGGTATCTGCTGGATCAACGCCTGGGGTGAATCGCCGGCCGAAATGCCGGTAGGTGGCTACAAACAGTCGGGCGTCGGCCGTGAAAACGGCGTCAGCTCGCTGGCTCAATACACTCGCATCAAGTCGGTCCAGGTCGAGCTGGGCGGCTATACCTCGGTTTTCTGAACCCTGTCTAGCCACGCCCGTGCCACCGCGCACGGGCGTACCCGCTCCCCGATCACCGCCAACACGAGGGTACGTTCATGTCCCAAGAATTCGATTACATCATCGTCGGTGCCGGCTCGGCCGGTAACACCCTGGCGACCCGCCTGACCGAAGACGCCGGCGTCACCGTCTTGCTGCTGGAAGCCGGTGGCCCCGACTACCGCTTCGACTTCCGCACCCAGATGCCAGCCGCCCTGGCCTTCCCGCTGCAAGGCCGCCGCTACAACTGGGCTTACGAGACCGACCCAGAGCCGCACATGGACGGCCGCCGCATGGAATGTGGCCGTGGCAAGGGCCTGGGTGGCTCGTCGCTGATCAACGGCATGTGCTACATCCGCGGCAACGCCATGGACTTCGACGGCTGGGCAGAACTGCCAGGCCTGGAAGACTGGACCTACCTCGACTGCCTGCCGTACTTCCGCAAAGCCGAAACCCGTGACATCGGCCCTAACGACTACCACGGCGGTGATGGCCCGGTCAGCGTTGCTACGCCAAAGGCCGGCAACAACCCGCTGTTCCACGCCATGGTTGAAGCTGGCGTGCAAGCCGGTTACCCGCGCACCGAAGACCTCAACGGCTACCAGCAGGAAGGCTTCGGCCCAATGGACCGTTCGGTGACCAAGAACGGCCGCCGCTCCAGCACCGCCCGTGGTTACCTGGACCAGGCCAAGAAACGCCCGAACCTGACCATCGTCACCCACGCCCTGAGCGACCGCGTGCTGTTCGACGGCAAGCGCGCCGTAGGCGTGACCTACCTGGTCGGCGACAGCGAAGAACGCGTTGAAGCCCGCGCCCGCAAGGAAGTGATCGTCAGCTCTGGCGCCATCGCTTCGCCGCAGCTGCTGCAGCGCTCCGGCGTCGGCCCGCGCGCCCTGCTGGAAAGCCTCGACATCCCGGTTGTGCACGACCTGCCGGGCGTTGGTGAAAACCTTCAGGACCACCTGGAACTGTACCTGCAGTACGCCTGCACCCAACCGGTATCGCTGTACCCATCGCTGCTGTGGTGGAACCAGCCGGCCATCGGTGCCGAGTGGTTGTTCAATGGCACCGGCATCGGCGCCAGCAACCAGTTCGAGGCCGGTGGTTTCATTCGTACCCGCCCTGAGTTCAAGTGGCCGAACATCCAATACCACTTCCTGCCGGTTGCGATTAACTACAACGGCTCCAATGGCGTGAAGGAACATGGGTTCCAGGCGCACATGGGTTCCATGCGCTCGCCTGCTCGCGGCCGCATCCAGGCCAAGTCGAAAGACCCACGCCAACACCCGAGCATCCTGTTCAATTACATGTCCACCGAGCAGGACTGGCAGGAATTCCGTGACGGCATCCGCCTGACCCGTGAAATCATGGCCCAGCCGGCGCTGGACCCGTACCGTGGCCGCGAAATCAGCCCGGGCGCCGACGTGCAAACCGACGAGCAGCTGGACAAGTTCATCCGCGAGCACGCCGAAACCGCCTTCCACCCATCCTGCTCGTGCAAGATGGGCACCGACGACATGGCCGTGGTCGATGCTGAAGGCCGCGTGCATGGCATGCAGGGCCTGCGCGTGGTCGATGCGTCGATCATGCCACTGATCATCACCGGTAACCTCAATGCCACCACGATCATGATTGCCGAGAAGATTTCGGACAAGATCCGTGGTCGCAAGCCACTGCCGCGCAGCACCGCCAAGTACTACGTGGCAGGGGATGCACCAGTGAAAGGCAAGCCGATGCGTGAAGTGAAGCAGGGCTGAGACCTTGATCAGGGGCCGCACAGCGGCCCCTTTCACGTTTGCTCAGGCGGGCAGCGTGAAGAAAGCATCCCTGCCACTGATCTGCCTGACCAGCCGCTCTTGCCCCGCTGTCGCGGTGGCCTGGTGGCGAAGCACATGGCCCGCCGCCTGGCGCGCCAACAAATAGTGCAAATCAGGAAATTGCCCGAGCGGGCACTGAGCCATCTAGGCGAGGGAAATGGTTTTCCTGCCATTCATGTTACTCGGCTGCCTGACAGTGGGCGAACCATTGCAGCCACAAGCTGCAACGACGATGCGGTATCGCTTTACAGCCTGCGTCGGCCTCAGGTTAGAATCGATTGGCACGCGACCTGCTAGCTTTTGCTGATAAATGCGCTACCAAGTCCCTCCCCCTCGCTGTCTCGGAGTACCTGCCTTTGGATGCAAGCACCATCAATAGCCTGTTCCTGATCGGCGCATTACTGGTGGGTGCAAGTATCCTGGTCAGCTCGCTGTCGTCGCGCCTGGGCATCCCTATTCTGGTCATCATCCTCGCCGTCGGCATGCTCGCCGGTGTCGATGGTGGCGGCATCATCTTCAACAATTACCCAACCGCCTACCTGGTGGGCAACCTGGCACTGGCCGTCATCCTGCTTGATGGTGGCCTGCGCACGCGGGTAGCAAGCTTTCGCGTAGCGCTTTGGCCGGCGCTGTCGCTGGCCACGGTCGGGGTAATGATCACCACCGCCCTCACCGGCCTGGTCGCCGCCTGGCTGTTCCAGCTCAGCCTGATCCAGGGTCTGCTGATTGGCGCCATCGTCGGCTCCACCGACGCCGCTGCAGTGTTCTCGCTGCTCGGCGGCAAAGGCCTGAACGAACGGGTTTCTGCTACCCTCGAGATCGAGTCGGGCAGCAACGACCCAATGGCGGTGTTTCTCACGGTCACCTTGATCGACATGATCGCCAGCGGCGAGACCGGCCTGCATTGGAGCCTGCTGGGCCACGTGCTGCGTGAGTTCGGTATCGGCGCGCTGGTGGGCCTGGGCGGCGGCTGGCTGATGCTGCAACTGGTCAATCGCATCAATCTGGCCGGCGGCCTGTACCCCATTCTGGTAGTGGCCGGCGGCCTCGTGGTGTTTTCGCTGACCAACGCCCTGCATGGTAGCGGCTTCCTCGCCGTATACCTGTGCGGCCTGGTGCTGGGCAACAGGCCGATCCGTAGCCGCCATGGCATCCTGCATATGCTCGACGGCATGGCCTGGCTGGCCCAGATCGGCATGTTTCTGGTGCTGGGGTTGCTGGTCACGCCGCACGACCTGCTGCCCATCGCCCTGCCAGCACTGGGCCTGGCGCTGTGGATGATCCTGGTGGCGCGGCCATTGTCGGTGGTTGCTGCCCTGCTGCCGTTCAAGGCTTTCCACGGCCGTGAAAAGGGCTTCATTTCGTGGGTCGGCCTGCGCGGTGCGGTACCGATCATTCTGGCAGTGTTCCCGCTGATGGCGGGCCTGCCAGACGCCCAACTGTTCTTCAACCTGGCCTTCTTCATCGTGCTGGTATCGCTGCTGGTGCAAGGCACCAGCCTGCCGTGGATGGCCAAGCTGTTGAAAGTGACGGTACCGCCAGACCCGGCGCCGATCTCCCGTTCCGCCCTTGAGGTGCACATCACCAGCGAGTGGGAAATGTTCGTCTACCGTCTGGGCGCAGAAAAATGGTGCATCGGTGCCGCCCTGCGCGAACTGAAAATGCCCGAAGGCACGCGGATTGCCGCGCTGTTCCGTGGCGAGCAACTGCTGCACCCGTCGGGCAGCACCGTGCTGGAAGTTGGCGACATGCTCTGCGTGATCGGCCACGAGCACAACCTGCCTGCCTTGGGCAAACTGTTCAGCCAGGCGCCGCAACGTGGCCTGGACCTGCGTTTCTTCGGCGACTTCGTGCTCGAAGGCGATGCCGAACTGGGTGCCGTGGCGGCCTTGTACGGCCTGAAACTCGATGGCCTCGACGCGAAAATGCCGCTGGCGCAGTTCATCCGACAGAAGGTCGGAGGCGCTCCAGTAGTAGGGGACCAGGTCGAATGGCATGGCACGATCTGGACCGTGGCAACCATGGACGGGAACAAGATCCAGAAAGTAGGCGTCAGATTCCCCGAAGGAACGCGACCCGGACCAGGATTGTTCCTCTAAACTTCGTTTCAGCCGGATCCACAAGTAGCCTACCTATGTCCCTGCGCGTGTACCTTCGCACAGCCCTGCTCGGGTTGTGCCTGTCCCTTTCTTTTGCGGCTACTGCGGCAGAAGCCCCGACCACCGCCAGCATCCAGAACAGCCTCGACAAGATCGCCGAGCGCAAGCTGCCCGAGGCAGACCAGAAGGCGCTGCAGCAGGTGCTCGAACAAACGTTGAGCCTGCTTGCTGCCAAGGAAGATAGCGAGAAGAAGCTTGCTGCACTGAAGCAGCAGTTGAGCAGTGCCCCCAAAGAGACCAGTGACAGCCAGAAGGAGTTGGCCAGGCTCAAGGAAACCAAGGCACAACCGGTGGCCCAGCGCTACGCCAACCTCACCGTGCCGCAGCTTGAACAGATGCTCAGCGAACGCAACACGCAGCAGGGCGAACTGCAAAAGGCGCTGTCTGAAGCCAACAGCCTGATCATCAACTCGCAAACCCGCCCCGAACGCGCCCAGGCCGAGATCAGCAGCAGCCAGACCCGCACTCAGCAGATCAACAACATCCTCAAAACCGGCAAGGACGGCGGCAAATCCATCAATGCCGACCAACGCAACCAGCTCAACGCCGAGCTGGCCTCGCTCAACGCGTTGACCCTGCTGCGCCGCCAGGAACTGGCCGGCAACAGCGTGCTGCAAGACCTCGGCAATGCGCGTCATGACCTGCTGGTCGAGCGTGCTGCGCGCCTGGAGCAGGAAATCCAGGACCTGCAGACGCTGATCAACGACAAACGCCTGGCCCAGTCCCAGGAAGCCGTCACCCAGCAGTCGATCGAGGCTCAGAAGGCCGGCGGCAGCAGCCTGCTGACCACTGAAAGCGCGGTCAACCTCAAGCTTTCCGACTACCTGCTCAAGAGCACCGATCGCCTTAACGAATTGACCCAGCAGAACCTGCGCACCAAGCAGCAGCTCGACAGCCTGACCCAGGCCGACCAGGCGCTCGACGAGCAGATCAACGTGCTCAAGGGAAGCCTGCTGCTGTCGAAGATCCTCTATAAGCAGAAACAGACCTTGCCGCACCTGAAGGTCGACCGCGACCTGGCCGACCAGATCGCGGACACCCGCCTGTACCAGTTCGAAGTCAACCAGCAACGCGAGCAGATGAGCAGCCCGGTCACCTATGTCGACAAGCTGCTGGCGGCGCAACCCCAGGAGGATGTGACCCCGCAGCTGCGCAAAGCCCTGCTGGATGTAGCCATCACCCGCAGCGACCTGTTGGAGCGGCTGAACCGCGAGCTGTCGGCGCTGCTCAACGAATCGATCACCCTGCAACTCAACCAGAAGCAACTGCTGGGCACCGCGCAGAGCCTGCGTACCACCCTCGACGAGCAAATGTTCTGGATCCCCAGCAACAAGCCGCTGGACTGGGACTGGCTGCAATACGTGCCAGCGCGCCTGGCCGACCAGGTCGCCAACCTGCCGTGGGGCTCCAGCCTGAAAGAGCTGGCCGATGGCCTGAGCCAGCGCCCGTTGCTATTCCTGCCGCTGCTACTGGTGATCGGCGCGCTGTTGTGGCGGCGCAAATACCTTTACCAACGGTTAGGCAAAGTGCACCAGGATATCGGCCACTTCCGCCGTGACAGCCAATGGCACACGCCCCAGGCAATTCTCATCAACATTCTGCTGGCGATGCCGGTCAGCCTTGGCCTGGCGCTGTGCAGCTACGCCCTGCAGATCGACGCCCGCGGGCAGAATGCCAACCTGGGTGCCGCACTCTGGCAGCTGGCCCAGGCCTGGCTGGTGTTCTACACCGCCTACCGTATCCTCGCACCCGGTGGCGTGGCGGAAGTCCACTTCCGCTGGCACAAACCGCAGGTCGAGTTCCTGCGCGGCTGGGTTCGCCGCCTGGGCACCGTGGTGCTGGCACTGGTCGGCGTCGTTGCGGTGGCCGAGCACCAGCCTTCGGCACTGGCAGACGACGTATTGGGCATCGGCGTGGTGCTGACCTGCTATGCGCTGATGGCCTGGCTGCTCAGCCGCCTGCTGCTCAGCAGCCCGGCACACCGTGACACCTCGCTGTTCCGCAGGGCCGTGGGCGTAGCATTCACCGCCCTGCCCGTCGCCCTGTTCGTCGCCGTGTGCTTCGGCTACTACTACACCGCACTGAAGCTCACCGACCGTCTGATCTATACCCTGTACCTGCTGCTGTTCTGGCTGGTGATCGAGGCCGCCTTCGTGCGCGGCCTGTCGGTAGCTGCACGACGCCTGGCCTACCAGCGTGCGTTGAGCAAGCGTGCGGCGGCCAAGGAAGGGCTGGATGGCGAAGTCATCACCGAAGAGCCAACGCTGGATATCGAACAGGTAAACCAGCAGTCGCTGCGCCTGATCCGCCTGGCCCTGCTCGGCGGCTTCATCGCCGGCCTGTACTGGGTATGGGCCGACCTGATCTCGGTGTTCGCCTACCTCAACAATTTCGTCCTCTACGAATACACCAGCGGCACCGGCGCCGCCGCCAGCATGGTACCGATCAGCCTCGGCGACCTGCTCGGCGCACTGGTGATCGTCGGCATCACCTTCGCCCTGGCCGGCAACTTGCCAGGCCTGCTGGAAGTACTGGTGCTGTCACGCCTGAACCTCGCCCAAGGCAGTGCCTACGCCACTACTACGTTGCTGTCGTACACCATCGTCGGCATCGGCATCGTCAGTACCCTGTCGACCCTGGGGGTGAGCTGGGACAAGCTGCAATGGCTGGTGGCCGCGCTGTCAGTAGGCCTGGGCTTCGGCATGCAGGAAATCTTCGCCAACTTCATCTCCGGCATCATGATCCTGTTCGAGCGCCCGGTACGGATTGGCGACACCATCACCATCGGCAACCTGTCGGGCACGGTAAGCAAGATCCGCATCCGTGCCACCACCATCACCGACTTCGACCGCAAGGACATCATCGTCCCCAACAAGACCTTCATCACTGGCCAACTGATCAACTGGTCGCTGACCGATACGGTCACCCGGGTGACACTGAAGCTGGGCATCGACTATGGCTCAGACCTCGACCTGGTGCGTGACCTGCTGCTCAAGGGCGCGCATGAGAACCCACGCGTGCTCAAAGATCCGGAACCGATCGTGTACTTCCTCAACTTCGGCGAAAGCTCGCTGGACCACGAACTGCGCATGCACGTTCGTGACCTGGGCGACCGCAACCCGACGCTGGACGAGATCAACCGGTACATCAACCGCGAGTTCAAAGCCCACAACATCAAGATCTCGGTGCGCCAAGTAGAGGTATTCTTGATGGACGCGAAGGGCAGCAAGCAGCAATTGATTCCGATGGAACAGCCGAAATCGGATGGCACTGCTTCGGCCTGAATGGGCTCGAATACTTTATTGTGTGCAAAATGGCTGCGAGGGCTTCGCCCTCATTCGCGGGTGAACCCGCTCCTACACAGGGACTGCACGGCCTCAGGCGCGGCATGTTCTTTGTAGGGGCGGGTTCACCCGCGAAGGGCCGCCAAGCGGCCCCATTGGCACCGATTCCAAGGAGCAGTCCCGTGAAAGCCCTCGACCAACTCACCTTCGACAACCGCTTCGCCCGCCTGGGCGATGCGTTCTCCACCCAGGTGCTACCCGAGCCCATTGCAGACCCACGCCTGGTGGTAGCAAGCGAGTCGGCCATGGCTTTGCTTGACCTCGACCCCGCCCAGGCCGAACTGCCGGTGTTCGCCGAGCTGTTCAGCGGCCACAAGCTGTGGGAAGAGGCCGACCCTCGGGCAATGGTTTATTCCGGCCACCAGTTCGGCTCGTACAACCCACGTCTGGGCGACGGCCGTGGCCTGCTGCTGGCCGAAGTGCTCAACGACGCTGGCGAGCACTGGGACCTGCACCTCAAGGGCGCCGGCCAGACCCCCTACTCCCGTATGGGTGATGGCCGCGCTGTGCTGCGCTCGTCGATCCGCGAGTTCCTCGCCTCCGAAGCCCTGCACGCCCTGGGCATCGCCACCAGCCGGGCGCTGTGCGTAATCGGCTCCAGCACCCCGGTGTGGCGCGAAACCCGTGAAAGCGCGGCCATGCTGACGCGTCTGGCGCAGAGCCATGTGCGTTTCGGCCATTTCGAGTACTTCTACTACACCAAGCAGCCCGAGCAGCAGCGCGTGTTGATCGACCATGTGCTGGAACAGCACTATCCCGAATGCCGTGACGCCGAGCAGCCCTACCTGGCCATGTTCCGCACCATCGTCGAGCGCAATGCCGAACTGATCGCCCGCTGGCAGGCGTATGGCTTCTGCCACGGCGTGATGAACACCGACAACATGTCGATCCTCGGCATCACCTTCGATTTCGGCCCGTACGCATTTCTGGACGACTTCGATGCCAACTTCATCTGCAACCACTCCGACGACCGTGGCCGCTACAGCTATGCCAACCAGGTGCCCATCGCCCACTGGAACCTCAGCGCGCTGGCCCAGGCACTGACCACCGTGATCGAAGTTGAGCCATTGAAGGAAGCGTTGGGCCTGTTCCTGCCGCTGTACCAGGCCCATTACCTGGACCTGATGCGCCGGCGCCTGGGGCTGACCACGGCCGAAGATGACGACATGGGGCTGGTCGAGCGTCTGCTGCAGTGTATGCAACGCGGTGGCGTGGACTACAACCTGTTCTTCCGCAAACTGGGTGAGCAGCCGGTGGCTGAGGCACTGCAGGTAGTGCGCGATGACTTTATCGACCTGGCCGGCTTCGATGCCTGGGGCGCAGACTACCTGGCCCGCTGTGGGCGTGAACCCGGCAATGCCGAAGGCCGCCGTGAGCGGATGCATGCGGTGAACCCGCTGTACGTGCTGCGCAACTACCTGGCGCAGAAAGCCATCGAAGCGGCCGAGGCGGGGGATTACAGTGAAGTTCGACGGCTGCACCAAGTCCTGGCCAGGCCTTTCGAGGAACAGCCCGGGATGCAAGCCTACGCCGAGCGACCGCCGGAGTGGGGCAAGCACCTGGAAATCAGCTGCTCTTCCTGATTAGCACCGCACCCTGAGCGGTTTTACCGGCGAAGCCGGTGGCATGCACCGCGTCGCATTCTTCGCGGGTAAACCCGCTCCTACAGGGAACTGCGATAGACCTACTGGAGATGAAATGACCGACCCACTGGTAATCCCCTGCCCCCACTGCAACGGCCTCAACCGCCTGCCCGCCGAGCGCCTGGGCGACGCGCCGAAATGCGGTCGCTGCAAAAACGACGTGCTGCTGAGCACCCCCTTCGAACTGACTGAAGCCAGCTACGCCAGCCAGATCAAAGGTGACCTGCCGCTGCTGGTCGACATCTGGGCCGACTGGTGCGGCCCGTGCAAGTCATTCGCCCCAACCTTTGAGGAGGCCGCCCGGCAACTTGCTGGCCGCTGCCGCTTGGCCAAGCTCGACAGCGAAGCCAACCGTAACCTCGCAGGGCAACTGGGCATACGCTCGATCCCCAGCCTGCTGCTGTTCAAGAACGGCCGCGAAATTAGCCGCCAAGCCGGAGCGTTTCCACTCCAGTCACTGCTGGAGTGGCTGCGTAGCCAAGGGGTTTAAGCGTTCTCTTCAAGCAGCGAATGCAACTCGACAAACTGCTGAGTCAGCTTGTGCCGCGGTTCCAGGTGAATCAGCGGCAGGCTGGCGTGGTGCGATTCGCGCATTTTCACCGAACTGCCCAAGTACACCGGCAGCACCGGCAACCCTTCGGCCAGCAGTTCGTCGAGCATCTGCTGTGGCAGGCTGGCACGTGACTGGAACTGGTTGACCACGATACCTTCGACCATCAGGTCTTCGTTGTGGTCTTCCTTGAGGTCTTCGATCTCGGCCAACAGGCCATACAAGGCCTGGCGCGAGAAGCTGTCGCAGTCGAAGGGGATCAGCACGCGATTGGCAGCGATCAGCGCAGAAACTGCGTAGAAGTTCAGCGCCGGCGGGGTATCGATGTAGATACGCTCGTAATCCTCGTCCAGCTCGTCGAGCAACTTGCGCAGCTTGTTGATCTTGTGTTTTGCCTCCAGCTTTGGTTGCAGGTCGGCCAGCTCGGCAGTGGCGGTGACCACATGCAGGTTGTCGAACGGGGTTTCATAGATATCGACCTTGTTCTTCTTGCTGAACGGCCCACTGGAGAGGCTTTGCTTGAAGAAGTCGGCGATGCCCATGGGGATGTCCTCACCGGTCAGGCCGGTGAGGTATTGGGTCGAGTTCGCCTGGGCATCCAGGTCGATCAACAAGGTCCGGTAGCCTTCATTGGCACTGACCGCCGCCAAGTTGCAGGCAATGCTCGACTTGCCCACGCCACCTTTCTGATTGAACACCACGCGCCGCATGATTGACCTCCGTGTATCAACGAATGCCCGAGTATGTGGCGGCAGAGGGGCAATGACCAGCGCCATTTGACCGGCATCACGCCTGACCGACCACCTGCCCCGTCAACAACTCGGCGAATGCCTTGGCCATCACCGAATGACCGCGCTCGCGCTGCACCAGCCACACCGCCGTCATCGCCTCTTCATCGAGCAGGGTACGGTACACCACCCCTTCTATGCGCATGCGCTGGAACGACGCCGGCAGCACCGACACCCCCAGCCCCGCCGAGACCAGGCCGATGATGGTCATCGCTTCACCTGCCTCTTGCGCAAAATGGGGGCTGAAACCCGCATGCCGCGCCAGGCTCAGCAATTGTGCATGCAAGCCGCTGCCATAACTGCGCGGGAAGAACACGAAAGGCTCAGGGGCCAACGCCGCCATGTAGACGCCTTGTTCAGTGCCCTCGGCCAGCGGATGCGAGGCATTGATCACTGCCACCAACGGTTCTCGGAACAACTCGGTGGCCACCAACCCCTCCGGCAGCGGCATCGGCCGCATCAACCCCACCTCGATGGACTCGTCGAACACCCCTTCGGCAACGTCACGGCTGCTCATTTCCTTGAGGTTCAGGTGCACCGCCGGAAAGCGCTGACGAAAGGCATGAATGGCCTTGGGGATTTTGGAGGTGAACGGGGCCGAGGAGGTGAAACCGATTTTCATCTCGCCCAGCTCGCCCAACTGCGCACGCCGGGCTACATCCGCAGCCTTCTCCACCTGCGCCAATACCTGGCGCGCTTCCTCGAGGAACAATCGACCGGCCTCGCTCAGTTCGACACGACGATTGGTCCGGTCGAACAACCGGGCCCCCAACTCCTGCTCCAGGGCCTGGATCTGCTGACTCAAGGGCGGCTGGGAAATACCCAGCTGCTGGGCGGCGCGGCCGAAGTGCAGCTCTTCGGCCACAGCAATGAAGTAACGCAGATGACGCAGTTCCATGATCCGCTCCAAACAAGTCGCCAAACATCTCAAATAGGTCGAACAATATATTGGATCTAATCGTTAGCCAGCTATATGCTTTTTTCATTGCGCCAGAGGTACCCGTCCGTGAAAACTGCAGTAGCCCCCCTCCTCCTTGAGCCAAAGCCTGCCATCCTGAGCGAAATGTGGATCGAAAAAGGCACTCCCGCCTTCATGAAAACCGTGCTGGCCTTGTTCAGCGGCGGGTTCGCCACCTTCGCCTTGCTGTACTGCGTACAGCCGATGATGCCTCTGCTATCCAGGGAGTTTGCCATCAACGCGGCGCAGAGCAGCTTGGTGCTGTCGGTGTCCACCGCCATGCTGGCGTTCGGCCTGCTGATCACCGGCCCCATTTCTGACCGCATCGGACGCAAGCCAGTGATGGTGTTCGCGCTGGTCTGCGCCGCCCTGTCCACCTTGGCCAGCGCAGTGATGCCCAGCTGGGAGCTGGTACTGGCCACCCGCGCCTTGGTCGGCCTGTCGCTGAGCGGCCTGGCGGCAGTGGCGATGACCTACCTGAGCGAAGAGATCCACCCGCAACACATTGGCCTGGCCATGGGCCTGTACATCGGCGGCAACGCGATTGGCGGCATGAGCGGGCGGCTCATCACTGGCGTACTGATCGACTTCGTCAGCTGGCACACGGCGATGCTGACCATTGGCGGCCTGGCCCTGGTGGCCGCGCTGGTGTTCTGGAAGGTGCTACCGGAGTCACGCAATTTCCGCGCACAGACGATGAACCCGCGCAGCCTGCTGGACGGCTTTGTCATGCACTTCAAGGATGCCGGCCTGCCCTGGCTGTTCCTTGAAGCCTTCCTGCTGATGGGCGCCTTCGTCACCTTGTTCAACTACATAGGCTACCGCCTGCTGGCCGAGCCCTACCACATGAACCAGGCGCTGGTCGGCTTGCTGTCGGTGGTTTATCTGTCGGGCATCTACAGTTCGGCACAGGTCGGCGCCCTGGCGGACAAGCTGGGTCGGCGCAAGGTGTTCTGGGCCAGTATCGTGGTAATGGCGGTTGGCTTGCTGATGACACTGGCCAGTCCACTGGTGATGGTGATCGTGGGCATGCTGGTGTTCACCTTCGGCTTCTTTGGTGCGCACTCGGTGGCCAGCAGCTGGATCGGCCGCCGTGCGTTGAAGGCCAAGGGGCAGGCGTCGTCGCTGTACCTGTTCTGCTACTACGCCGGCTCCAGTGTGGCCGGTACCGCGGGCGGGGTGTTCTGGCACCAGTGGGGCTGGAACGGAATCGGGCTGTTCATTGGCAGCTTGCTGGCGGTGGCATTAGTGGTGGCGTTGCACCTGAGCCGCCTGCCAGCCAAAGCAACCTGAACGCACACGCGATACGGACTTCAGCCTTCAGCCAGCGCCATAGCCAACTGCACCTGCAACTGTTCATCCTCAGCCTGCAACTGCAGGCGCTGAACCTGTCCACCGCCCCGTTCCAGGGCATGCAACCAACTCAGCACAGCAGCTGGCGGGCCTTGCAGGCTGACATCCAGTTGCCCCTCCCTGGCCTCCAGGCCCGCAACATGCAGGCCGGCAAGCCGTGCACGCTCGCTCAAACTGGCAGGCGTGAGCGGTTCGGAAGTGCCAGCCGACTGAGGTTGGCGTTGGGTAACACGCTTCAACAGCGCAGCCAACGCTTGTTCTTGCACAAGGTGAGCCTCAGCATTACGCAAACGGGTCTGGCTCGGTAACCAGGCCAGCTGCCAGACAATCAACAGGCCCACAGCCCAAAGTGCCAGCGTCAAAATCGTTCGCCTGGCAGCCGGTATCTGCTGCCACTGCTGCGCCAGCGCCTTTTTGTTCAAGCGTTTCATTCAGCCTCCAGCCAGGAGATGGTTGCCCGTACACCTTCGCCGACCTGCCGTGCGTGCCCCATCCGCACCCCTGGGGCACGCTGGCGAAGGCGTTCCAGATCATCGAAACCTTGGGCGACGACGTCGATGGTCCAACCCTCTGAGGTCTTGGCCTCGGCGTGCTCGATCGTAACGTTGCCAACACCTGCCAACGGGTCTGCAAACATCGCCAACCGCTCGACAGCCGTCGGTGGTCCAGGCCGTTGCTCCAGAGCCTGGACCTGAGCGGCCAGGTCAGCGCCGGGCACCTGCCCGGGAGCCCAGCGCGCGAACATCTGCACATTTTCGGCATGTTGCAGTGAGGCTTGCTGCTGCAGCCAGTCAGCACGCAGGTAATCAGCCAGACACACCAGCAGCAGCGCTGCCAGCATGCCACCGCCCAAGGCTTGCCAAGGCGGGCTGCTACGCTGTCGACGCATCGGGCCCTGGCGCAGGTCCACCGCAGTGCCACCCCCGTCCACCAGCCTGCCAACAGCACTGGCGACATGCTTGTCGCTCAAAGCCTCGCCAGGCGAACCCGGCTCGGCCAGCCAGAGCCGGGGAGCCAAGCGGCGCGACAACACATGAGCGTGCTGTTCACTGACAGCCAGGCGCGTACCGTCCGCCCCACCCAACAGCCAGCGACCCTCGAACCATAGCGCGCAAGCCTCCTCAGTACCCAACAGGTCGGCGTCTACATGCACCGCAACCGGGTCGATGCCCTGTGCCTGCAACATCGACATGAGGTGTCGATACTCCTCCAGCGCGACTGTCACAACTTGTCGGTAACCACCTGTGTCTGGGGGACCGAATGCCAAATGCAAGGTTTCCAGTGCCTCAGCAAGCTGCTCCTCGGCAGCGTAGGCCAGCGACTCGCGCGTCGGCCGCCTGCCCGGCACCGGGTCCAGCTTGCAGCATCCGGCCATCTCCATCGGCAACACCAGTACCACGGCAGTACCCGCCAACCAAGTAGGTAGCGCCCCGAGAGTGGTTCGGCATTGTTCGCCTTGCGCCGTGTACAGCAGCACCGGCCACTGCCGGCCCGCGGCAGGCATGCCTTGGGCCAGTAAAAACAGGTAATGCCTACTCATCTGGCCTTTGCTCCGGTTGTGCAGAATATGAACGTCGCATGACGCGCACCTGATGCGTGTCCAAATCGATTTCCAGGTCGCTGTAGAGGTACATCCGCCTGCCTGCCAGTTCTGCCTGAACCTCCAGGCGGTACCATCGGCTCGTCACGGATAAACCATGACTGTCGACGCCCAGGCCGTCCAACGAGGGGAGTGCCAGAAAACGTTGCACGGTGGGAATGCCATGCTCGGGGCGCTCGCCTACCAACTGCCGCGCAACAGACAGCTCCACACCTTCAAGGGCCGCCAGCAGCCGTGCCGAAGCCGTATTGATGTTCAGCCCTGCTGTGCGCGGCAGGGCTGTCACCCAAGGCTGCAACCGCGCCACGGTTTGAGCATCCATGCCTGGTAGCGCACGCAGTTGGGAAGGGTCGAGCATGGGCTGCCCGAGCAGCGGATCGAGCGCTGGAGGTTCGATCTTCAATGACCGGCAAAGGCGTTTCCAGCGCTTGAGCAAGACTGGATTGGGTGTCCCGTTCACCGTCAGGGCAGCGAGGTTGAACCGGCCTGAAAGGTCTTCCAGGCGATAGCGGAGCTGGCCTTCACCAAGACTCAGCTGACGGCGGCGCGCCCAGGGCTGGCCGAGATGGGTCACCTGAAGCACAGTGACAACCTGCTGCTTCAAATGCCCCAGCGCATGACGCTCCCCGGCCAGCGCCAGTTTCAGCAACTGCGATGCGTCAATCTGCTGGCCCACACTGCCCAGCATTCCCTGATGGCTGCGCAACATCCCGGCCACCAGGAACGACAACAGCGCCATCGCCAGTAGCACGGTAACCAGCGCCAGGCCACGCTGCTGCGCGCTTTTCACAGAGTGCCCCCGGCCAGCGGCAGCACGCGGCGTATCGCCTGCAATCGTTTGGTCGACAACATCACCTCAAGCGCCTGCGGTGGTTGCCGGGTGTGGACCGATGGCCACTCGGGCTGCCAGCCCACATCGGCTGCATGCATGCGCCAACGCAACTCGACAACCCCCTCCAACAGGCGCTGAGGCTGGCCCTGGCCATTTTCCAGCCCGCGGCGTTGGCGCCACAGCACACCTTCCGCCAACCAATACTCCACGACCCTCAGATCGCTGCGTGGTAGCGGCTGGCTGTCACGCTCCGCTCCCAGTACCCAGCTCACCCGATGCTTTTCCAGCGTCACGCCATGACCGCTGCCCTTTGCCTTGCCCGCATGCCAATAACCCTGCAAGGCATCTCGCTGCATTACGCTCATCGCCCGGCCAAGGGCTCGCAATTCAGCTGCCTGGGGCTGACGCACCGTATCCGTCTGTAACACTGCTGCCACCAACTGGCTCGTCCCTTGAGCCAGCAGGGCAAATACGGCAATGGCCAGCAACAGCTCCAGCAGGGTGAAGCCCCGCTGGCGGCCCGCCGTTTTGCTTTCATGGCAGAGCATTGCCACCCTCCAGCCAGCCCGTGGCCTGGTGGAGCACCGTGCGATCTGCAGCCAGCCCCACAGTGATGGATACTTCGATCAACCCCACATCGGCCAAGTGATGCATCGACTCCCGCACGAACCAGGTGCGCTGGCCAAAAACGACTGTCTCGGCGCGCTGCCCTGCAACGGGCAGTGGGTTAAGGCCAAGCTCGGTCAAACGGTTATCAGCGATCCAACTTGCGAACAACCGGTCATGGGCACCCTGCGTTTGCACCAACACGTGCTGGCTGGCGGCAGTCACGGCCGCAGCCAGTACGGCAAAGATCGCCAACGCCACCAGCACTTCCAGCAACGTGAATCCGCGTTCAGAGGTGAAGCTGGGGGTCATTCAGGCCATCGCTCGATACATGGGCAAGCCGCACACCTGCCTCAAGGAAATACAACAGGAACGGGGTGTACTCATCGTTGCTGGCAAACGTGAGTTGTGCTGTTTCGCCGTGCCTCGAAAGCCCTGCCGGCAACCCGTCGATCTCCAGCCGCAGGCTCAGGCTCAAACTACGGCGCTGCCCCGTCGGCATCCAGGTTTGCCCCGTACGCAACATCAACTGGTAGCCGTCAGTGTCGATGCGAATACCCAGGGTCTGCCCCTCGAGCACTGCTCGCTGCCTGGCCTGTTGAACCACCTGCAGGAACAGCCCGGCCTCCTGGCGTGCGGTCCGTTGCGGATCGTGCCCGACCATCAACCCGCTCATGCCCATGACGATACCTGCCAGTACCAGTACCAACAGCAATTCAAGGAGGGTAAAACCCTGGGAGCGGCGCCGGATCATTCGTCCCAGTTACCGATGTCTGTATCCAAGCCTTCACCACCCGCTTGGCCATCGGCACCTAACGAGTACAGGTCATAGCCCTGGCCCGAGCGCACTCCGGGGCTTGCGTACCGGTAAGGCGCCCCCCAAGGGTCTGACGCAGCGCGCTTGAGATAGCCCTGGGCGTTCCACTGACGCGGCAGAGGCGCCACGCTTGGGCGCCGAACCAGCGCTTCGAGGCCTTGAGCCGTGGTCGGATAACGCCCGTTATCGAGCCGGTAGATCTCCAGTGCAGTGGAAATGGACTGAATATCGGTGCGCGCCGCCGTGACCTTGGCATGGTCCGGGCGGCTCATGACATTGGGCAGCACCAACGCTCCGAGTACACCGAGGATGATGACTACGACCATGATTTCGATAAGGGTGAAGCCACGTTGCGAGTGACGTGCAGAGCCATTGAGCATGTCAGTTGACCAGTTGGTTGAGGTTGAGAATAGGCAGCAGAATGGCCAGGACGATGAACAGCACGATGCCCCCCATCACCAGCAGCATCAGGGGCTCGCACAGGCTGACCAGTAACGAGATACGACCTGCCAGGTGCTTTTCCTGAAGGTCGGCAGCGCGCTCGAGCATGCTGTCCAGTTCCCCTGCTCGCTCACCACTGGCAATCATGTGCAACATGAGCGCAGGCAGGGTTTTACTGCGCGCCAGACTGCTGGCCAGCGTTGCACCTTCGGCCACTTCGCGCACGGCAGTCAGCAAGCGTTCCCGTAGCACCAGATTGCCGACAACCCCGGCGCCAATGCTCATTGCTTCCACGAGCACGACGCCACTACGGCCAAGAATTGCCAGGGTACTGACGAAGCGGGCGGCTTCACGGGTGCGAACGAATTCGGCATAGCCGGGCAACTGCAACGCCAGGGCATGCCATTGCCGTTTGCGTGCGGGGTGGTGAAATGCCAGGGCAATCGATGCGATCAGCGCAGCCAGCACCAGCACTGCGATCACCCCATAGCGCCCGGCCGCGTCACTGAGCGCGATCAATACCCGTGTCGCCAGCGGAAGTTGGGCGTGGTCACGACTGAATGCCTGAACAACGTCCGGTACTACATAACCGAGCAGAAAACCCACCACCAACAGCGATACCACCATCAGGATCGCGGGATAGGCCATCGCCAGCTGTACCCTCTGGCGTAACGCCTGCTGATGTTCGCCATGCTCGGCCAACCGTTCAAGCACGGCAGCCAGGTACCCGGAGCGCTCTGCGGCAGCTATGGTTGCGCGGTAGACAACAGGGAATGCCAATGGGTAGTGCGCCAGTGCATCTGCAAACGTATTGCCTTCCACTACCCGCTCAGCGACCCCGAGCAACACCTGCCGGACCTGCCGTTGACCGTTCTGGGCAGCCACCGCCTGTAGCGCCTCGGTCAGCGGCACGCCCGCCTGCAAAAGGGTCGACAGTTGACGCGTCAACAGGCACCGCCGGGCAAGCGTCAATCGCCTGCGCACGGGCACGATGGAAAATGAAGACTGCCTGGCCGCTTTGACCTTGAGCACGAACAGGCCCTGATCACGCAGCTGCTGCCGGGCCTGTTGCGCACTACTGGCCTCTACGCAGCCGCGCTGACGAACGCCGCTATTGTTCCGTGCGATGAAGCTGAAAACCGCCATGCTCAGTCCTGGCCCGTCACGCGCAAAAGTTCTGCGGCGCTGGTCTGTCCCATACAGACCCTTTGCACGCCATGCTGAAACAGGCTGGCTGAGTCGCCACGGACTATTTCGCGCATGGTCGCTTGTGACGCCCGGGCGTGAATCGCCTGGGCCAACTGTTCATCGACGACCACCATCTCGTGTAACGCCAGGCGGCCGCTGTAGCCCTGCTGACACTGTTCACACCCCACCGCCTGGTAGACATGCGCCGGCAGCTCCTTGGGGTAGCCCAGGGCACTGGCCATGGCATCATCGACCACACAAGCAGCCTTGCAGTGCGGGCACAGCACCCGCACCAGCCGCTGAGCCATGACGCCGGCAAGGGAAGTAGCCAGCAGGCAGGTATCGACGCCCATGTCCGCCAGCCGCGTGATGGCCCCCAAAGCGCTGTTGGTATGCAAGGTCGAGAGCACCAGATGCCCGGTCAGGGATGCCTGCACGGCAATATCGGCAGTTTCACGGTCACGAATTTCGCCCACCATCACAACGTCCGGATCTTGGCGAAGTATCGCCCGAAGACCTCGGGCGAAGGTCATGTCCACCTTGGTGTTGACCTGGGTCTGGCCTATGCCGGGCAGGTGATATTCGATCGGATCCTCGACAGTAAGAATGTTGCGGGACTCCCGGTTAAGCACCGAAAGCGCCGTATAAAGCGTTGTGGTCTTGCCGGACCCGGTTGGTCCTGTCACCAGGAAGATGCCATTTGGCCTGTCCAGCATGGCGAGGAAGGCCTTGCTCACCGAAGCCTCCATTTGCATGTGCTGGATATCCAGGCGCACTGCCTGCTTGTCCAGCAACCGCAGCACAACGCGCTCGCCGTGAGCGGCGGGCAACGTCGACACCCGCACATCCACCTCATGGCCTGCCAGGCGCAAGCTGATGCGGCCATCCTGGGGCACACGCTTTTCGGCGATATCCAGTCGCGCCATGACCTTGATACGCGACACCAGCAGCGCCGCCAGCGCCCGTGGCGGCGACAGGACCTCACGCATGACGCCGTCGATACGCATGCGTACCCGCAACTGTTGTTCGAAGGTTTCCAAGTGGATATCCGAGGCGCGCGACCTGACTGCCTCGCTGAGCAAGGCATTGAGCAAGCGGATAATCGGCGCGTCCCCTTGCTGGTCGAGCAGGTCGCATGACTGCGGCAAGGCTTGCGCCAGGCGTGGTAAGTCAATCTGCTCATCCAGCCCCTGGATGACGGTATGGGCAGCGTCCTGAGTACCGCCATAGCAAGCGGCAAGGCGCTCGGCAAAATGCCCTTCATCGACCAGACGCAGCGGCCAGTGACTGCCTGTCACGCGCAACACCTCAGAAAGCACCTGCAGCGAGGCGCTGTCGCGCATCAAAACGGCCGGTTCTGCCGCCTGCCGGTCCAGCAGAATGCCGTGGCGCCGGGCAAAGCCGAATGAGAGCTCAGGGTTCAAGAGCCAGGCTCCCAGGTAGGGACAGGCCGGGTTTCGAACAGCTCGCGGGCCTCCCGAGGCATACGCTGCGGATCGGCTGAGTGCACATCACGGTAAGCGCGGCGCCCCGAATCGATCAGCTCATCCTGGGTACGTAAAAGGGTAGGCCGCAGGAAGACCATCAGGTTGGTCTTCTCCTGAATGTCCCGGCTCCAGCGGAAAAGCCCGCCTATCAGCGGTATGCGGCTCAACAGCGGCACCCCTCGCTGCTCGGTACGCACGCTGTCCTTGATCAACCCACCGATCACGATGATCTCGCCATCGGCGGCAAGGATGGTGCTCTTGAGCGTTCGCTTGCTGGTGATCAGGTCGCCTTCGACGGTGCTGGGGGCAAGTTCGGAGCTTTCCTGCTCAACCTCCAGGCGTAGGCTCCGGCCCTCATTGATATGCGGGCGAACCTTGAGGCTGATACCGATATCCTTGCGTTCCACGGTTGTAAACGGGTTGTCCGCGCCGCTGCCGGAAGTGGTGTAGGAGCCGGTCTTGAACGGTACATTCTGGCCCACCAGAATCTGCGCTTCCTGGTTGTCCAGCGTAAGCAGGCTGGGCGTGGAAAGCAGGTTGCTTCGGCTGTTGCTGGCCAGAGCCGACACCAGCAGGCCAAACCTGTCCGACCCGATGGCCAGCGCTGCGCCGCTGGGCAACAGTTTGTCCGCGTCGAACAGATCAGCGAAAGCAGCCCCGCTGTCGGGGAAGGTCACGCCGCCTTTCAGGCTGCCGGTATCGACGCCCCACTGCAGGCCCAGAGCTTCGTTGATATCCCCGCTGACTTCGACAATGGCTGCATGTATCAGCACCTGCGCGCGGGGCTGGTCCAACTGCGCGATCATTTGCGCCACATTGTCGAGCATGCGTGGCTCCCCCAATAACAGCAGCGCATTCTGACTGGCATCGGCCTTGACCATTACCCCAGCCGCCAACGCCGGGACCGGGCTCTCGCTATAGGCCTTGCCATCCAGTTGCTTGCCTACATCGTTCAGTACCTCGGCCAACTGCTCGGCATTGCCATGCTGAAGGCGCACCACCCGCCAGTTTTGCGAAGAGGTCGGTGCCGCCACATCCAGGTCACGAGCCAGCTGCGCCATACGTTGCCGGGACTTTTCCGGACCGAGAACAAGCAGGCGATTACCGCGCACATCTGCAAGCACCCGTACACCGCTATCGGGGCCACCGGCCGATGCTTCGACGACAGGCAATACTTCAGCAGCCTGTGCCGTACGCAACGTCACCAGCTCATAGTCATGTCGCTGACCGCTGTCCAGTTGTGCCACCAAGGCTTGCAAGCGGTCCAGGTTCGCAGCCGAGTCGGTAACCACCAAGGCATTGGCAGAACTGGACGGGCCAATGTAGCCATTGCTCGATACCAACGGCCGCAGCAAGCCCGCCAGATCGGCGGCAATGCTGTCCGACAGGCTGAACACCCGCGTGGTGAAGGCAGCTGGGATCGCGTCGGCTTGCTGGTTCGCCCAGACCTTGGCTTCGCTGGCTGGAAGCACCAGCAAGCGGTCGCCATCGTTCACCGCTGCAAAACCCTGCGCATTCAAGACTGAATAAAACAGCCGACGAACGCCCTCGCGATCGTGCGGCTCATTCGATAGCACGGTGATACGCCCCTGCACGCGAGGGTCGAGCACGATCGTCTGATCCAGAATCGCCCCGACTTCCCGTACGACATCGCGCACATCGGCATCGCTCATCGCCAACTGCCAGGTTGCAGTATCTGCCAATGCCAACGTGCCGGCCACAGACAGGCAAGTGCCGACCAAGGCAACCTGCAAAAAACGTTGAAATGTCATTGCACCTCCCGCAGCAAGCGGGGTGGATCTGCTGGAGCAGGGCCAGCCACAGCCGCGCTACCAGAGGTAAGGAAGACACTGGGGCGGCTGCCGGACATCGCCACGCTTTGTTCGACGCTGCCGTCCCAGAGCGTGATGCTGCGCACCTCGATACGGCGCACAACACTGCCGTCCGGCAACCGGTCGCCGACCCGATAGAGGGCGTCACCGTCCCGGCTGCCCACAAGCGCACGCGCTTCGCCACGGCTGGGAATGAAGCATGCCTTGAGCACCAGATCAGCTCGGCCAGCAGGTTGCCCGTCAGGCGAGCTGAGACCGAAGGCCAGGATCAGTGATGCCGTGGAGAGCGGCTTTTCCAAAGGTGCGCTGTGGGCGAAACCTTCGGGCACTTCAGCTTCAAACGACCATGGCCGTACCGTTTCGCGGATGCCCAGCGCCACCATCGTCATCACAGGTATCGCCGCCCAGGCCCAATGCCCCAACCGTTTCATCGACTCAAGGCAACATCCGCCGAATGATGCGTCGACCCGAAAGTTCGTGCATTACCACCGCTACGACATGCAGCAACATGGCGCCAGCAAGCAACGTACTTGCTGCAACGTGCAACTTGCGCCAGGCATCCAGCCATGAAGGGTCAACCAGCAAGGGCGCGATGGCAAACCAGCCGAACACCTCGATCGGTCGGTCCATCATCAGCACACCAGACAGCAGAACCAATGCCGTGAGCCAGTACAGCCCTTCATGGACGAAATGAGCTACCCGGCGCCCGACGACACTCTGGTGTACCGCGCCTGGCCTGGCCATGCACACGCGAAGCAGCCAACGCATGAGAAAAACCGGGATAAAAAGCGTGGTCAGCCCAACATTCACGAAGCCGATGAAGTCAGCGCTGGAGGGTTGGACCTCAACCAGGGAAACATAGAAACCACTCGCCAGCGCCCAACCGATAATCAGGGCAGAGATCCAGTGCAACACAATCTGTTGCCAAGCATATTTATCTTGCGACATCGAAAATTCCCGAGCCTGGCCCGGCAGCCCAACTCAGGCTGCCAGGCCAGATCTCCTCAGCGTTTGATCCAGGCGTCTTGCCAGTTGCTGCCCACACCTGGCTCATACTGACTGGCACTTTCCGAATAGATCTTGCACCAGCCTTCATACGGGAATGGCTTGCACTCGAACACCTCGCCAGTTTTCGGTTGCAGGACGCGAGTTCCTGCCTTGTAACTGGCAAGCGATTGCGGGAATTCGAAGTCGTAGCCTTCACCCCCGGCCGTCTTCAACTGAACCTTGCGCTCTTCCTGAAGCAATATGCGCCCGGTTTTATTGACACCGACAACCTTGAGCAGGTGCTCGCCTTCGACACTGGCTACCGGCAGAGAAATCGGGCTGGTGGTGGCATCCACTTGCTGACGGACGAAGCCGACCTGCTGGTTGGCTGAATCGTACAGCCGCGCACTCACCTGCAAGTTACGGTTGGTCATCACCGTGAAGTCCAGCGCCGCCTTTCCATCAGTCAGGGTATATTCCGACTTGAGATCATGCAGGTGCAGATAGCTGTCATCCGAAGGCACACCTTCGAAGTCCAACTGATAGCTGCTGATACCTGTTTCAGGCTTTGCATAGATATTGTTGGCGCCCTGAACCGGCGTGATATTGCCTTCTTGATCGGGTTGACCTGCCTGTACCAGCGACTGGCTTTCATTGATACGCGTGGCGAGCTTGTACGACCAGTTAGGTGCAAGGCCTTCTTCAGCGTTCTCGATGGCAATACTCACGCTGTAAGGTGCGCTCTCTGAGCCCGCCACGAACGCACGGGCCTTCACCTTGTCGCCAATCTGCAAGTCCCGATGTGGGTTGATGGCGCCTACTTGTGGCCATTGCGGAACAGGGCCGCCATCAGTTTGGATATCCACATCCATCACGTTGTAAAACGCGGCGGCCGTATCATCGACAGTCCAGACACCCATGATGACATGGTGCCCCGACCTGTCTGCCGGCAAGGTGCACTGATGCTTGACCGGAGATGGCCCGACGGTGGGTTGACCTTCGCCGCGTGCCGGCTTGCCGTACCCATCTACCTTGCAGAAAGGCGCCAACTCGAACGCATCGCGTGCCAAGGGTGCGTTGGGATTCCAACCGGTCTTGGTGATGAAGTATTCCCAACCGGTTGTCTTGTGCCCTTCGGTGTAATGCCACTCGAAGGTAATGTCGCGCTGCTTGATAGTGGTCAGGTGCCAACGATTGGCAGACTGCTCGTCGAGCGGAGCAAAGTCATTTCGTTCTCCGCCACTGGCGAGTTTGCCGTCGGCAGGGCCACTTGCAGGGAATCCTTTAACGGTTTCTCCGACGGACTGGGGCTCGTACGTCGCTGCCCCGCACTCGGTATTCTGCCCCAAGCGACAGGCGTAGGCGCGCGAAGGCGGCTCGCTGGTATAACCATGGGCATAGGCCAATTGTCCCTGTATACCCGCACCGGCCATTGCTACCCACACACTGGTAGCCAACAACCTTCGCACATTCTTTGTTGTACTCATGATGCCCCCCGGCGTAATGGACTTGCACCAGCAAGTCCGACTGAGTGGCCCAGTCTATTTACGCGCCAGGGATCAATATGTAGGAATTAGCTCGTCGCACGTGCTGCTATTGCCCAACTGGGGTGAGGAGTTCGACAACATCTACATCGACCTCCCTGCTCATCAGGTGCTTCTCCACCTCACCAGTCAGTTTGACCTTGGTTTTTTCGTTGAACGGTGTCTGCGGGAGATCTTCATCGTCAATTTCGACGGTTATGGTGCCCGTGTCATCCTTGAACTCGTACTTGTCGTCGTTATTGATCTTTTTGGTCACGAACCCCTGCAGCACCACCGGAGTATCATCGGCGGCATCGTTGGCAGCAGCTACTGTGGAAACTGGCTGGGCACCAGGGCCCGTATAGCTGCCAGCAAGTGCAGCGGTACTGAACAGCGGGGCGAGGATCAGTGCGAGATAATGGATTTTCATGAGGATCGGGTCCTGTTTCGGTTTCGATGGGACCAGATTAACGACGATCGCTGAATTAAAACTTAATGCACAAAAAACCCGGCATCGAAGCCGGGTTTACTGTGCAGTACATCAAGTCACTGGTGGTACTGCGCCGACAGCTCGTGCACAGCATTGATGAACACACCGGCATGCTCCGGATCGACTTCCGGGGTAATGCCATGACCAAGGTTGAACACATGGCCAGTGCCGTGGCCATAGCTGGCCAGGATGCGCGCCACTTCCTTGCGAATGGCTTCAGGCTTGGCGTACAGCACGGTCGGGTCCATGTTGCCTTGCAGCGCCACCTTGTCACCCACACGGCGACGGGCGTCGCCGATCTCGCAGGTCCAGTCCAGGCCCAGCGCGTCGGCACCGGCTTCGGCAATGCTTTCCAGCCACAAGCCGCCGTTCTTGGTGAACAGGATCACCGGCACCTTACGCCCTTCGTGCTCGCGGATCAGACCGCTGACGATCTTGCGCATGTAGGCCAGTGAGAACTCCTGGTAGGCCGCCGCCGACAGGTTGCCGCCCCAGGTGTCGAAGATCTGCACGGCCTGGGCGCCTGCCAGGATCTGGCCGTTAAGGTAGCTGGTGACCGACTGGGCCAGCTTGTCCAGCAGCAGGTGAAGGGCTTGCGGGTTGTCGTAGGCCATGGCCTTGGTCTTGCGGAAGTCTTTCGACGAGCCGCCTTCGACCATGTAGGTGGCCAGGGTCCACGGGCTGCCGGAGAAGCCGATCAGCGGCACACGACCATTGAGCTCACGGCGAATGGTGCTGACCGCGTCCATCACGTAACCAAGGTCTTTCTGTGGGTCCGGGACTGGCAGCGCTTCGATGTCGGCCGGGGTGCTGATGACCTTCTTGAAACGCGGGCCTTCGCCGGTTTCGAAGTACAGGCCCAGGCCCATGGCATCGGGAATGGTGAGGATGTCCGAGAACAGGATCGCTGCGTCCAGCGGGTAGCGGTCCAGCGGCTGCAGGGTGACCTCGCAGGCGAACTGCGGGTTCATGCACAGGCTCATGAAGTCACCGGCCTTGGCGCGGCTGGCGCGGTACTCCGGCAGGTAGCGGCCGGCCTGGCGCATCATCCACACCGGGGTGACGTCTACAGGTTGCTTGAGCAGTGCACGCAGGAAACGATCGTTCTTCAGGGCAGTCATGTCGGCATCCGGAAAAATAGTGCGGGCATTTTCTCAGACACCAGCGCAAAAGGCACGGCCATGGCCATGTGTTTTGTCTATTGGATGCCATAGATCAAGCAATTTTGTATACAAAAGCATCGCGGGCATGCCCGCTCCCATGGGTTCTGCGTTTAACCCTGCGGGAGCGGGCATGCCCGCGAATAGGTCGAACGTCAGACTTCGAGGTAGTCCAGGATACCCTCGGCAGCCGTACGCCCTTCGAAGATCGCAGTCACCACCAGGTCAGAACCACGCACCATGTCGCCACCGGCGAACACTTTCGGGTTGCTGGTCTGGTGCTTGAACTTGCCCTTTTCCGGGGCAACCACACGGCCCTGGCTGTCCAGCTGAATGCCATGCTGCTCAAACCACGGCGCCGGGCTCGGGCGGAAGCCGAAGGCGATCACCACGGCATCTGCCGGCAGGATCTCTTCGGAGCCCGGGATGGGCTCAGGGCTGCGGCGGCCACGGGCATCAGGCTCGCCCAGGCGGGTCTCGACCACTTTGACGCCTTCGACCTTGTCCTCCCCCACAATGGCAATGGGCTGGCGGTTGTAGAGGAACTTCACGCCCTCTTCCTTGGCGTTCTTCACCTCTTTGCGCGAACCCGGCATGTTGGCTTCGTCACGACGATAAGCACAGGTCACCGCCTTGGCGCCCTGACGGATCGAGGTACGGTTGCAGTCCATCGCGGTGTCACCACCGCCCAGCACCACCACTTTCTTGCCCTGCATGTCGACGAAGTCTTCCGGCGACTTCTCGAAGCCCAGGTTGCGGTTGACGTTGGCGATCAGGAAGTCCAGTGCGTCATGCACGCCCGGCAGGTCCTCGCCCGGGAAGCCGCCCTTCATGTAGGTGTAGGTACCCATGCCCATGAACACTGCATCGTACTCGGCGAGCAGCTGTTCCATGGTCACGTCCTTGCCCACCTCGGTGTTCAGGCGGAACTCGATACCCATGCCGGTGAAGACTTCGCGGCGGTTGCTGAGCACGGTCTTTTCCAGCTTGAACTCGGGGATGCCAAAGGTCAGCAGGCCGCCGATTTCCGGATTCTTGTCGAACACCACCGGGGTTACCCCAGCGCGCACCAGGACGTCGGCGCAGCCCAGGCCCGCCGGGCCGGCGCCGATGATGGCGACGCGCTTGCCGGTTGGCTTGACCTTGGACATGTCCGGACGCCAGCCCATGGCGAAGGCAGTGTCGGTGATGTACTTCTCCACCGAGCCGATGGTCACCGCGCCAAAGCCGTCGTTCAAGGTGCAGGCACCCTCGCACAGGCGGTCTTGCGGGCAAACACGGCCGCATACTTCGGGCAGGGTATTGGTCTGGTGCGACAGTTCCGCCGCGGCCAGGATGTTGCCTTCGGAGACCAGCTTCAACCAGTTGGGGATGAAGTTGTGTACCGGGCACTTCCACTCGCAATACGGGTTACCGCAGCCCAGGCAGCGGTGCGCCTGCTCTACGGACTGCTGCGGCTTGAACGGTTCGTAGATTTCCACGAACTCCTTCTTGCGCTGGCGCAGCAGCTTTTTTTTCGGGTCCTTTCGGCCCACTTCGATGAACTGGAAGTCATTGTTCAGACGTTCAGCCATTTTTCAAAACCTCTTTACAGCAGCTGCAAGCTACAAGCTGCAAGCCGCAAGACGATCACTTAAGCCGGGCAAACCTCGTACTGCCATTACTTGCAGCTTGAGGCTTGCCACTTGCAGCTGTTTTTACTGCGGGTTGGCACGGGTGCTGGACAACAGCTGCTTCAGGTTGGCTGCCTTCGGCTTGACCAGCCAGAAGCGCCGCACGTAGTCGTCCAGGTTCTCCGAGAGCTCACGCCCCCACGCGCTGCCGGTCTCATCCACATACTCGGCAAGGACGCGCGCCAGGTGGCTGCGGTAGGCCTCCATCGCTTCGCCACTGATACGCTGGATTTCCACCAGCTCGTGGTTGAGCTTGTCGACGAAGCTATTGTCCATGTCGAGCACGTAGGCAAAGCCGCCAGTCATGCCAGAACCGAAGTTGTAACCGGTCTTGCCCAGAACGCAGACAAAGCCGCCGGTCATGTATTCACAGCAGTGATCGCCAGTGCCCTCGACAACAGCATGGGCGCCGGAGTTACGTACAGCGAAGCGCTCGCCCGCAGTACCTGCGGCAAACAGCTTGCCGCCAGTGGCACCGTACAGGCAGGTGTTGCCAACGATGGCGCTGTGCTGGGTTTCGAACGGGCTGCCGGCTGGCGGCACGATGGTGACCTTGCCACCGGTCATGCCTTTGCCGACGTAATCGTTGGCGTCGCCTTCCAGGTGCAGGTTCAGGCCACCGGCGTTCCACACGCCAAAGCTCTGGCCCGCAGTCCCCTTGAAGCGGAAGGTGATCGGCGCCGCAGCCATGCCCTGGTTGCCGTGCAGGCGGGCGATTTCGCCCGACACACGCGCACCGATGGAGCGGTCGCAGTTGCAGATGTCGAGGCTGAACTCGCCACCCGCCTGGTCGCGGATGGCCGGCATGGCCATATCAACCATCTTCTCGGCCAACTCGCCCAGGTCGAACGGCGGGTTCTTGTCGACTTCGCAGAACTGCGGTTTGTCCGCCGGAATGTGCGAGCTGCCCAGCAGCGGCGACAGGTCGAGGTACTGCTGGCGTTCGGTGTCACCTGGCAGCACATCGAGCAGGTCGGTACGGCCGATCAGTTCACCAAGACTGCGCACGCCCAGCTTGGCCAACCACTCGCGGGTTTCTTCGGCGACGAAGGTGAAGAAGTTGATCACCATGTCGACGGTGCCGATGTAGTGGTCCTTGCGCAGCTTGTCGTTCTGGGTGGCCACGCCGGTGGCGCAGTTGTTCAGGTGGCAGATGCGCAGGTACTTGCAGCCCAGGGCAATCATTGGCGCGGTACCAAAGCCGAAGCTTTCGGCACCGAGGATGGCCGCCTTGATCACGTCCAGGCCGGTTTTCAGGCCACCGTCGGTCTGCACCCGCACCTTGCCGCGCAGGTCGTTGCCGCGCAGGGTCTGGTGAGTTTCCGCCAGGCCCAGCTCCCAAGGGGCGCCGGCGTATTTGATCGAGGTCAGCGGCGAAGCACCGGTACCACCGTCGTAACCGGAGATGGTGATCAGGTCGGCATAGGCCTTGGCCACACCAGCGGCGATGGTGCCCACGCCCGCTTCGGCTACCAGCTTGACCGATACCAGCGCCTGCGGGTTGACCTGTTTGAGGTCGTAGATCAGTTGCGCCAGATCTTCGATCGAGTAGATGTCGTGGTGTGGCGGTGGCGAGATCAGGGTCACGCCCGGCACCGCATAACGCAGCTTGGCGATCAGGCCGTTGACCTTTCCGCCCGGTAACTGGCCGCCCTCACCGGGCTTGGCGCCCTGGGCAACCTTGATCTGCAACACTTCGGCGTTGACCAGGTACTCCGGGGTCACACCAAAACGGCCGGTGGCCACCTGCTTGATCTTCGAGCTCTTGATGGTGCCATAGCGCGACGGGTCTTCGCCGCCTTCACCAGAGTTGGAGCGCGCGCCCAGGCGGTTCATGGCCTCAGCCAGCGCTTCGTGAGCTTCCGGCGACAGTGCACCCAGCGAGATACCCGCCGAGTCGAAGCGCTTGAGAATCGCCTCCAGCGGCTCGATCTGCTCCAGCGCCAGCGGCTGGTCGGCCACCTTCACTTTGAGCAAGTCACGGATCATCGACACCGGGCGCTGGTCCACCAGCGTGGTGTATTCCTTGAACTTGGCGTAGTCGCCCTGCTGCACGGCGGCTTGCAGGGTGTTGACCACGTCCGGGTTGTAGGCGTGGTATTCGCCACCGTGGACGAACTTCAGCAGGCCGCCTTGCTGGATCGGCTTGCGCGCGCTCCAGGCTTCGGCCGCCAGCAGCTTCTGGTCGTTTTCCAGGTCTTCGAAGCGCGCACCCTTGATGCGGCTGGACACGCCCTTGAAGCTCAGGCCTACCACTTCCTCGGCCAGGCCGATGGCCTCGAACAGCTGTGCACCGCGGTACGAAGCGATGGTGGAGATCCCCATCTTCGACAGGATCTTCAGCAGGCCCTTGGAGATACCCTTGCGGTAGTACTTGAACACTTCATCCAGGTCGCCCAGCACTTCGCCGGTACGAATCAGGTCAGCCAGTACTTCATACGCCAGGTACGGGTAAACGGCCGAGGCACCGAAGCCCAGCAGCACGGCGAAGTGATGCGGATCACGGGCGGTAGCGGTTTCCACCAGGATGTTGCTGTCGCAACGCAGACCCTTTTCGGTCAGGCGGTGGTGCACGGCACCCACGGCCAGCGAAGCGTGCACCGGCAGCTTGCCCGGGGCGATATAACGGTCGCTCAGCACCAGCTGGGTCTTGCCCCCACGCACAGCTTCTTCGGCCTGGTCGGCAATGTTGCGGATGGCCGCTTCCAGGCCGACGCTTTGCTCATAGTTGAGGTCGATCAGCTCGCGGTCGAAGCCTTCGCGCTCCAGGTTCATCAGCGAACGCCACTTGGCAGGCGAGATGACCGGCGAGCTTAGGATTACCCGCGAAGCGTGCTCCGGGGACTCCTGGAAGATGTTGCGCTCGGCACCCAGGCAGATTTCCAGCGACATCACGATCGCTTCGCGCAGCGGGTCGATCGGCGGGTTGGTCACCTGAGCGAACTGCTGGCGGAAGAAGTCGTACGGCGAACGCACGCGCTGCGACAGCACGGCCATCGGCGTGTCGTCACCCATCGAACCAACGGCTTCCTGGCCCTGCTCACCCAACGGGCGCAGCACCTGGTCACGCTCTTCGAAGGTAACCTGGAACATCTTCATGTATTGCTTGAGCTGGTCAGCGTCGTAGCTGGCCACGCCCTGGTCGTCGGTCAGTGTCGCCTGGATACGCGTAGCGTGCTGACGCAACCAGCGCTTGTATGGGTGCCGCGACTTCAGGCGGTTGTCGATGGCGTCGGTGTCGAGAATCTGGCCGGTTTCGGTGTCCACGGCAAGGATCTGGCCCGGGCCGACACGGCCCTTGGCCAGCACTTCCTCAGGCTGATAGCCCCATACGCCGATTTCCGAGGCGATGGTGATGTAACCATTGGTGGTGGTCACCCAGCGCGCCGGGCGCAGACCATTACGGTCGAGCAGGCACACCGCGTGGCGGCCTTCGGTCATGACGATACCGGCCGGGCCATCCCACGGCTCCATGTGCATGGAGTTGTATTCGTAGAAGGCGCGCAGGTCGGCGTCCATGGTCTCGACGTTCTGCCATGCCGGCGGTACCAGCATGCGCACGCCACGGAACAGGTCGATGCCACCGGTGACCATCAGCTCCAGCATGTTGTCCATGCTCGACGAGTCGGAACCGACGCGGTTGACCAGCGGGCCGAGCTCTTCGAGGTCGGGGATCTGGTCGTTGGCGAACTTGGTGCGACGAGCCACGGCCCAGTTGCGGTTGCCGGTGATGGTGTTGATCTCGCCGTTGTGGGCGAGGAAGCGGAACGGCTGCGCCAGCGGCCATTTCGGCAGGGTGTTGGTGGAGAAGCGCTGGTGGAACACGCAGATCGCGGTTTGCAGGCGCTCGTCACCCAGGTCTGGGTAAAACGCCGCGAGATCGCGCGGCATCATCAGGCCTTTGTAGATGATGGTCTTGTGCGAGAAGCTGCAGATGTAGTGGTCGGCGTCATGGGCGTTGGCCACCGACGAACGACGACGGGCGCTGAACAGCTTGATGGCGAATTCCTGGTCGCTCAGGCCTTCACCGCCAATGAACACCTGCTCGATCTGCGGCAGGCGCTCCAGGGCCAGGCGGCCGAGTACGCTGGTGTCGATCGGCACCTTGCGCCAGCCGACCAGTTTCAGGCCGGCGGCGAGGATCTCGCGGTCCATGTTGGCGCGGGCAGCTTCGGCTTTGACCGGGTCCTGGTTGAAGAACACCATGCCGACGGCGTACTGCTTGGGCAGCTCGACAGCGAAGTGCTCCTGGGCCACGGCTCGCAGGAACTGATCGGGCTTCTGCATGAGCAGACCGCAACCGTCACCGGTCTTGCCGTCGGCATTGATGCCGCCGCGGTGGGTCATGCACGTCAACGCCTGCATGGCAGTTTGCAGAAGGTGGTGGCTCGGCACGCCCGTCATATGGGCGATCAGGCCAAAACCACAGTTGTCCTTGAATTCTTCGGGATGGTACAGACCTGTTTTCATAGACACATTCTCACCAGGTTCACCTCTCAACGGAGGTAAATCTCTTTTTTAACAACCACTTACCATCCACGCCGATCAAACGCCAGCTTTTTTGCGGTGGTCATGGAAAACCATTGTTGCACAGCGACAGCGATGCCCACAAATTTTCATGTCTCAGCATTGAAAATTTATGTCGCAATTTTGAATGTTTTTGCGCCATGCGCCGTGATAGCGGCTTGACTCGAGTCTGAAGCGTTTCAGCCATGACTGCAACTAGGGGCTTGTGGCCGGCAGTCCGGGACAGAAAAGCCTGCCGCGCTCGGGCGCAGCAGGCTAGTCGAAAGCTAGAATTCGCTTAGCTACTGGGCGGCGGGGTGATGCCGCCCGGAAGGTATCAGCGGGCCGCGGCCAGCTCTTGTTGGACGCTGGCGACGGTACGTGGCCAAGGTTTACCAGCCTGGACCTTCGCTGGCAAGTTCTTGATTGCCGCAACCGCTGCGTCGCGGTTGGCGAAACTGCCGTAAGTCACGACGTACAGGGGCTTGCCCTGCAGGTTTTTCTTGAAGTAGCGATAGTCGCCACCCTGGGCCTTGACGTAAGCCTGGGCCGACGCTTCGGAGCTGGTTCCGAGGATCTGCACCACGTAATTGCCCGGTTTCTGTCCAGCATACCAGCCACCGTTGCCAGCGCTAGCGGCTGCTGGTTTCTCGGCGGCTTTGGCGGCCGGCTTGGCCACGGCGACCTGGGTCGGCGCTGGCTTGGCAGGCGCAACCGGCTTGGCGGACTGGGTTGCGACAGGCTTCGGCGCAGGTGCAACCGACTGTACTGGCTGGG
>AZIG01004367.1_pt1 | contig 44811 bp, 42 predicted proteins | sample 359071 | NCBI WGS metagenome assembly AZIG01 (sample SAMN02429714, study PRJNA222667) | marine sediment metagenome | biome: Sediment sample; isolation source: enrichment culture of sample MGS-AQ(UA) from oil contaminated terminal site... | place: Jordan: Aqaba | collected 2011-05-15 | depth 18 m m | reverse complement strand
CGCTGGCCCGCACCCGCCTCGAAGCCCTGCTGCAGCCCGATGCGGAACGCGACCCGGGCGTGCGCACAGCCGCCGAAACGAGCCTGGCCCAGGTCAAACGCAAACTGCTGGTCGGCGAACTGCTCGGCCAGGCCTTCAGCGGCCTGTCGCTGGGTTCGGTCCTGCTGCTGGCAGCGCTGGGCCTTGCGATCACCTTCGGCCTGCTCGGGGTGATCAACATGGCCCATGGCGAAATGTTGATGCTCGGCGCCTACAGCACCTACATGGTCCAGGTACTGCTGCAGCGCTTCGCCCCAGGCGCCATCGAGTTCTACCCGCTGATTGCCCTGCCGGTGGCGTTCGCCGTCAGTGCCGGGGTAGGCATGGCGCTGGAGCGCACGGTGATCCGCCACCTGTACGGCCGCCCACTGGAAACCCTGCTGGCCACCTGGGGCATCAGCCTGATCCTGATCCAGGCCATCCGCCTGCTGTTCGGCGCGCAGAACGTCGAGGTGAGCAACCCGGCCTGGCTCTCCGGCGGCATCCAGCTGCTGCCCAACCTGGTGCTGCCATACAACCGCCTGGTCATCATCGGCTTCGCCCTGGCCGTTGTGCTGCTCACCTGGCTGCTGCTCAACCGTACCCGGTTGGGCCTGAACGTGCGCGCAGTCACCCAGAACCGCAACATGGCCGCCTGCTGCGGCGTGTCCACCGGGCGCGTCGACATGCTCGCCTTTGGCCTTGGCTCGGGTATCGCCGGGCTCGGTGGCGTGGCCTTGAGCCAGGTGGGCAATGTCGGCCCGGACCTGGGCCAGAGCTACATCATCGACTCGTTCCTGGTGGTGGTGCTCGGCGGCGTCGGGCAGCTGGCCGGTAGCCTCTGGGCCGCGTTCGGCCTGGGCATCGCCAACAAGCTGCTGGAGCCGCAGATCGGTGCCGTGCTCGGCAAGATTCTCATCCTTGCGTTGATCATTCTGTTCATCCAGAAACGCCCGCAAGGCCTGTTCGCCCTCAAGGGACGGGTAATCGACTGATGAACCAGCCACTGCTTGTCACTGCTACGCAAAAGGCCGGCCCACGCCTGACCCTTGCCATCGGTGCCGTCGTCGTCCTGCTGCTGGTGGCCTTGCCACTGTGCTCACTGCTGCCGGCAGACCACGCCCTGCAGGTGTCGGCCTACACCCTGACCCTGGTCGGCAAGATTCTCTGTTACGCCATCGTCGCCCTGGCCCTGGACCTGGTCTGGGGTTATGCAGGGCTGCTGTCGCTGGGCCATGGCCTGTTCTTCGCCCTGGGCGGCTACGCCATGGGCATGTACCTGATGCGGCAGGCAGCCGGCGACGGCCTGCCCGGGTTCATGGCCTTCCTGTCGTGGACCGAGCTGCCCTGGTACTGGGCCGGGACCCAGCATTTCGCCTGGGCCCTGTGCCTGGTAGTGCTGGCGCCCGGGCTGCTGGCGCTGGTGTTCGGCTGGTTCGCCTTCCGCTCGCGGATCAAGGGCGTGTACTTCTCGATCATGACCCAGGCCCTGACCTTTGCCGGCATGCTGCTGTTCTTCCGCAACGAAACCGGCTTCGGCGGTAACAACGGCTTCACCAGCTTCCGCACCATCCTCGGCTTCGACATTGCGGCCCAAGGCACCCGCGCGGTGTTGTTCCTGCTGACCGTGGCCCTGCTGCTGGCCAGCCTGTACCTGTGCTGGCGCCTGACCCGCAGCAAGTTCGGCCGCCTGCTCACCGCCGTGCGTGACGCTGAAAACCGCATGATGTTCTGTGGCTACGACCCGCGCGGCTTCAAGCTGCTGGTATGGGTACTGAGCGCCGTGCTGTGCGGCCTGGCCGGTGCGCTGTACGTGCCGCAGGTGGGCATCATCAACCCCAGCGAGATGTCGCCGACCAACTCGATCGAAGCCGCCGTCTGGGTAGCCTTGGGCGGGCGCGGCACGCTGATCGGCCCACTGCTCGGTGCCGGCCTGGTCAATGGCATGAAAAGCTGGTTCACCGTGGCCTTCCCCGAGTTCTGGCTGTTCTTCCTCGGCGCGTTGTTCATCCTCGTCACCCTGTACCTGCCCAAGGGCGTGGTCGGCCTGTTGAAGAAAAGGAGCCAGCCATGAGAGGCGTGCCCCCAGTCCACCCGGAATTCATGCTGGAACCGGTATTCGACAACCTCGGCGCCGGGCGCGATGCGATTGGCCTGGGCCAGAGCCGCAAGGCCGGCCTCGACACCCGCCACGGTACGGTGCTGAGCCTGGAAGACATCAGCGTCAGCTTCGATGGTTTCAAGGCGCTCAACACGCTGAACCTGTACATCGGGGTGGGCGAGCTGCGCTGCATCATCGGCCCCAACGGCGCCGGCAAGACCACGATGATGGACGTAATCACCGGCAAGACCCGCCCCGACAGCGGCACGGCTTACTTCGGCGATACCCTCGACCTGACCCGCATGAGCGAATACCAGATCGCCCAGGCCGGCATTGGCCGCAAGTTCCAGAAGCCCACAGTGTTCGAGGCGCTGACCGTATTCGAGAACCTGGAACTGGCGCTGAAGACCGAAAAGTCGGTATGGGCCAGCCTGGCGGCGCGCCTTAGCGGTGACCAGCGCCAGCGCATCGAGGAAGTGCTGGCCACCTTGCGCCTGCTGCCGCTGGCCCAGCGCCAGGCCGGCTTGCTGTCGCACGGGCAGAAGCAGTTTCTGGAGATCGGCATGCTGCTGGTGCAGGAGCCGCAACTGCTGCTGCTGGATGAACCGGTGGCCGGCATGACCGATGCCGAGACCGAGTTTACCGCCGAGCTGTTCAAGGGCCTGGCCGGCAAGCATTCGCTGATGGTGGTGGAGCATGACATGGGCTTTGTCGGCAGCATTGCCGACCATGTGACCGTGCTGCACCAGGGGAGCGTGCTGGCGGAGGGCTCGCTGGAGCAGGTGCAGGCAGATGAGCGGGTGGTCGAGGTGTATCTGGGCCGCTGACCGGATTTGAATTTTTGGCGCCTGTACCGGCCTCTTCGCGGGTAAACCCGCTCCTACAGGGGGCGTAATGCCATGGGGCGGTTCCCGTCGTAGGAGCGGGCTTACCCGCGAAGAGGCCGGCACAGGCACAGCATCCCTTTCAGGAACTCTCACATGCTCAAGATCGACACCCTGCACCAGTACTACGGCGGCAGCCACATCCTGCGTGGCCTGTCCTTCGAAGCCAAGGTCGGCGAAGTGACCTGCCTGCTGGGCCGCAACGGCGTGGGCAAGACCACCTTGCTGCGCTGCCTGATGGGCCTGGTGCCCGCCCGCGACGGCAGCATCGAATGGGAAGGCAAGCCGATCACCGCGTTCAAACCACAGCAACGGGTGCAGGCCGGCATCGCCTATGTGCCCCAGGGCCGCGAAATTTTCCCGCGCCTGACCGTCGAGGAAAACCTGCTGATGGGCCTGTCGCGCTTCCCCGCCCGCGAAGCCCGCGAGGTACCGGCCTTCATCTACGAACTGTTCCCTGTGCTGGAGCAGATGAAGCAGCGCCGTGGTGGCGACCTCTCTGGCGGCCAGCAGCAACAGCTGGCCATCGGCCGCGCCCTGGCCAGCCGCCCGCGCCTGCTGATTCTCGACGAGCCGACCGAAGGCATCCAGCCTTCGGTGATCAAGGAGATCGGCGCGGTCATCCGCCGCCTGGCCGAGCGTGGCGACATGGCAATTTTGCTGGTGGAGCAGTTCTACGACTTCGCCGAAGCACTGGCTGACCAGTACCTGGTCATGGCCCGCGGCGAAATCATCCAGCGCGGTCGCGGCGAAAACATGCAAGCCGAAGGTGTACGCGGGCTGGTAACCATTTAATCTGCGAGCAACGACCTTGCGAGACGCTGTCATGAGCTACGAAATCCGCGATGCCCTGCCTACCGATCTACCGGGCATACTCGATATCTACAACGACGCGGTGCTCAACACCACGGCGATCTGGAACGAAACCCCGGTAGACCTCGGCAACCGCCAGGCCTGGTTTGAAGCGCGCGCGCAGCAGGGCTACCCGATTCTGGTGGCGGTCGATGAAACCGGCGTGCTGGGGTATGCCTCGTTTGGCGACTGGCGGCCGTTCGAGGGCTTTCGCCTGACCGTTGAGCACTCGGTGTACGTCCGCAGTGACCAGCGCGGCAAAGGGCTGGGGCCGGTGTTGATGGCGGCGCTGGTCGAGCGCGCCCGCGGGTGTGGCAAGCATGTGATGGTGGCAGCGATCGAGCGTGGCAATGCAGCGTCGGTGCGCCTGCATGAGCGACTGGGCTTCGTGGTGACCGGACAGATGCCGCAGGTGGGGGTGAAGTTTGGCCGCTGGCTGGATCTGACCTTCATGCAGCTGGTGCTGAACCCGGGCGCCGAACCGGCCTGAAATGCGGTCCATTGTGGGAGCGGCCTTGTGTCGCCCCCACAGATGTCGGCAAGGGAACCTACATCTGGATAAACCGGCCCAGCCGCTGCTTCAGCATGCTGTTCTCACTGCGCAACTGCTGCACTTCCTGCAACAGTTCCAGCGCCAGCGCCACCCCTTCCCACTCCAGTTCCAGCTCCTGGTGCAGCTTCACCGCTCGTTTGGCCACCAGCGGCGCCTGATCGTCAAACAGCCAGTCCTCCGGCGTTCGCCCGGAAGGTTCGACAATGCCGTGCTCGACAATTTCGATCACGCATTCAGCCGTGACATCGGCTTCCTGACACAGGGTACGCATGTCCAGTTGAACGATCAGGGTGCTGCTCATGATCACTTACTCCATTGTGTCCTCGGGTTGAACGCAGCTTTCTCGGAAAGCTTGGTCCAGAGTTCGCGGGCAGATTCGTCCGACGCAGGCGGCATGACCACTTTGAGCTGCGCATAAAGGTTGCCGCGCTCTCCCTGCTTGTTCGCCAGGCCCTTGCCCGGTACACGCAGGCGCTGGCCGCTCTGGCTGTCAGGGCGGATGGTCAGGTTGATCTTGCCATCCAGGGTCGGCACCGCCACCTTGGCGCCCAGGGCCGCCTCCCACGGTGCCAACGGCACAGTGATGATCAGGTCATGACCTTCGACATCGAACAGCGGGTGGGGTGCCATGCGGATGGTCAGGAACAGGTCACCGTTGGCCCCGCCACCGCTGCCCGGCGCGCCCTGGCCCTTGAGGCGGATGCGTTCGCCGTCGGTCACCCCGGCAGGAATCCTCACGTTCAAGGTCTTGGTGGTGAAGCCGGTGCGCTGGCCCATGGCATTGGTTTGCGGCACCTGGAAGCTAATCTGCTTGGACTCCTTGCTCAGGGTCTCTTCAAGGAATACTGCCAGTTCAAGCTCCACGTCCTGCCCCCGCCTGCCGGCACTGCGTTGCTGCTGCCGGGCGCCACCGAAGGGGTTGCCACCAGCACTGCGCCCACCGAAGATCGAGCTGAAGAAGTCGGAGAAGTCGCCGCCTTCGAAGCCGCCGCCACCGCCACGGTTTTCCCAACCCGGTGGTGCCTGGAACGGCCGGCCATGCTGGCCGCCGTACTTGCGAATTTCGTCGAACTCGGCACGTTTCTGCGCGTCGCCCAGCACCTCATAGGCCTCGTTGGCCTCCTTGAATTTTTCTTCGGCGTCGCGCTCCTTGCTGACATCGGGGTGATACTTGCGCGCCAATTTGCGGTAAGCGGCCTTGATCGCCTTGTCGTCCGCAGTGGGCTCTACGCCGAGTATCTTGTAATAGTCTTTGAAGTCCATTTATGGATCACCAATGTGAATGTGCATGTTGCAACTGAAGATAGGGGTCAAGCATAGCCTTTCAAGACCGACTTGGGTTTGCCTCAAGGCAGACGACTGGTCTTGATTCTGTAGCCAACTGGCATACACTGCGCGGCCGTTTTGCCTCCGGAAGCCCATTTCCCATGTCTGACGTATCCCCGGCCCGCGCCCTGGGCATCGACTTTGGCACCTCCAACTCCACGGTCGGCTGGCACCGGCCTGGCGTCGAGTCGCTGATTGCCCTGGAAGACGGCAAGATCACCTTGCCCTCGGTGGTGTTCTTCAATATCGAAGAGCGGCGCCCGGTGTATGGCCGCCTGGCGCTGCACGAGTACCTGGAAGGCTACGAAGGCCGCCTGATGCGCTCGCTGAAAAGCCTGCTGGGCTCGAAGCTGATCAAGCACGACACCAGCGTGCTGGGCAGCGCCTTGCCGTTCAAGGACCTGCTGGGCATGTTCATCGGCGAGCTCAAGAAGCGCGCTGAAGCGGCCGCTGGGCGTGAATTCGACCAGGTGGTACTGGGCCGCCCGGTGTTCTTCGTCGACGAAGACCCGGCTGCCGACCAGGAGGCCGAGGACACCTTGGCCGAGGTGGCGCGCAAAATCGGCTTCAAGGACGTGTCGTTCCAGTACGAGCCGATTGCCGCGGCCTTCGACTATGAGTCGAGCATCAGCCGCGAAGAGCTGGTGCTGATCGTCGACATCGGCGGTGGTACCTCGGACTTCACCCTGATCCGCCTGTCGCCCGAGCGCCACCTGGTCGCCGAGCGCCAAAGTGACATCCTCGCCACCGGCGGTGTGCACATTGGCGGTACCGACTTCGACAAGCAACTGAGCCTTCAGGGCGTAATGCCGTTGTTTGGCTACGGCAGCCGCATGAAGAGCGGTGCGCTGATGCCGACCAGCTACCACCTCAACCTGGCCACCTGGCACACCATCAACGCCTTGTACTCGCAGAAATCGCAGCTGGCGCTGGGCAGCATGCGCTATGACATCGAGGACAGCTTCGGCATCGATCGCCTGTTCAAATTGATCGAACAGCGCGCCGGGCACTGGCTGGCGATGGAAGTGGAAGCCAGCAAGATCGAACTGACCGAGCGCGACAGCCGCCACATCGACCTGCGCCGCGTCGAGCCCGAACTGACTGCGGAACTGACCCGCGCGCTCTTCGAAGAGGCGATCGAAGGCCTGCTGGAGCGCGTGCGTGGCAGCGTCACCGAACTGCTGGCCAAGGCCGGGGTAAGCGAAGGCCAGGTCGATACGGTGTTCTTCACGGGTGGCTCCAGCGGCATTCCAGCGCTGCGCAACAGTGTTTCGGCGATGCTGCCAAATGCGCGACATGTGGAAGGCAACATCTTTGGCAGCATTGGTAGCGGGCTGGCAATCGAGGCGCGCAAGCGTTACGGCGCGGCCTGATTTGTCGTTTAGCCTGTAGCCACGAACGGGCCGGGCCTGCTGGCCAATCTCTACCCGCCGTTCACCGTTGCCGCCGCTACCGTATTCGCGGGTAAACCCGCTCCTACGCCCGATCGGGGGTGGACACACATCGGTGATTGGCCACAGGCCGTCGTAGGAGCGGGTTTACCCGCGAAAGGGCCGGTACAGGCCAATACATGATCAAACCAGCTCCGCCCGCTTCAGCTCACTCTTCAGATAGGCATAGTAGATGGGCCCTGCCACGACACCGGGTAGCCCGAACGCCGCCTCGAATACCAGCATCGCCAGCAGCAATTCCCAGGCCTTGGCACTGATCTGCCCACCCACGATCCGCGCGTTGAGGAAGTACTCGACCTTGTGGATGACGACCAGGTAACCCAGCGCAGCCGCCGCCACCCAGATCGACAGCGACAGGCCGACAATGGTGATCAAGGTATTGGACATCAGGTTGCCGATCACCGGCAGCAGGCCCAGCAGGAAGGTCAGCACGATCAGCGTCTTGGTCAGCGGCAGGTGCACGTCGAACAGTGGCATCACCACAGCCAGGAAAATGCCGGTGAAGATCGTGTTGAGCATCGAGATCTTGATCTGCGCGAACACGATGTTGCGAAACGCCTTCACCAGCAGGCTAAGACGCTCGAACAGCGCCGCCGCCAGGGGCTTGCGCCGGGAAATATCGGGAATGCGCTGCAAAGCGATGATAGCGCCGAGGATCATGCCAATCAGCATCGTCACGAACATGTGCGCCATGCCCTTGCCCACCAGCTGCAAATCGCTCAGGTGGCTCTTGATCCAGTCGCCGATGGCCACCTTGAACTCTGCGGCACTGGCAGGCAGGTAGCCTTCGATGAAGGGGGGCAACTGGCTGCGGGCTCGCTCGACCAAGGACATGAACTTGTCCAGCGAGGCACCGGGGTTTTCCGCCTCGTGCAGCAGGAAGCTGAAGGCACCGGCAATCAGCAGTGTCAGGGTGCTGACCACCAAAGTGCCGAGCAGCGCCACGGCCAGCCAACGCGCGCGTTGACCAGCAAGCAGCGGCTGCAGGCGCGGGGTCAGCATGTTGACCAGTTCGAACACCAGCAAACCGGCCAGCAGGCTGGGCAGCAACTTCAGGGGCAAAGTCAGCAGCAACCCGGCCATGACGATGATCAGGCTGGCCAGGGTGATCTGACGGGGAGTAAAGGTCATACAGCCTCGACGGCAGACAGCGGGAATGCCGCAGTCTGCCAGCCTTGGCGGCGCAGGCATAGGCGCAGGTCATTTCTTCTTCAGGCAGTCACTCATGAACGCCTTGCGCTCGTCCCCCTTCAGGGCTTTGGTGGTGGCGTCAGCATTGCAGGTCTTCATTTTCTCTTGCTGGGTTTGCGGCACATCCTTTTTCAGGCAGGTGCTCATGAACGCTTTGCGTTCATCGCCCTTGAGGGCCTTGGCGGTGGCGTCGGCGTTGCAGGTTTTCATTTTCTCCTGCTGCGCGGTATTGGCAGCGAAACCTTGGGCACTGAACAACACCGCCAGCGCCAGTAACGGGATTTGCAGCACTTTCATGGAGTGGTCTCCTTGGCTCCGCGCCCGATGCACGGGGGTCGAGCTGAGTGTAGCCAAGAATGTTCAACGCCCGGCCCGCGCCTGCCGGCGGTACTGCTCGGGCGTACACCGGGCCTGGCGCTGGAACATGGCGATGAACGCCGAAGCGCTGCTGTAGCCAAGGTCGAAGGCAATGGTCTGAATCGGCAGGCCGGCCTCCAGCGCTTCGATGGCACGCAGAAACCGCAGGCGCAGGCGCCATTCGCCAAAGCTGATGCCCAGTTCGCGCAGAAACTGGCGGGCCAGGGTGCGTTCGCTGACGTGCACGCGAGCGGCCCAGTCGGCCAGCGGGCGGTTGTCCCCCGGATCGGCGCTGAGCGCGTCGAGCACCTGGCGCAAGCCATCGCTGTGGGCGAACGGCAGGTAGCAGGCCAGGGTAGGCGCCAGCAGCAATTGGTCGAGCAGTACCTGTACCAGGCGCTGGTCACGCTCATTCTCGGCCACCTTGAGATTGCGCCGGGCGAAGTCGCCTAGGATGGCCTTGAGGATGTCACTGATCATCAGGCTGCACGGGTGCGCTGGCAGGGCTGCGCACAGGCCGCGGTCGAGGTAGATGGAACGGTAGACGATGGCCTGGGGGTTGTAGCAGCCGTGCTCGGTGTCGGGCGGCACCCAAACGGCGTAGTGCGGCGGCGACAGGAAGCGCTGGCCGGCCACATCCAGATGCATTACGCCGTGGGCGGTGTAGTTCAGCTGGCCCCAGCCGTGTTGGTGCACGGCACTGTGGGTGTCGGCAACGAACTCGTCGTGGCGGAAGTACACCGGGGCCGGCAGTTGGGTGAACTGGGGGATATCGAGGTATTTGCGCGGCATGCTGTCTGCTTTGCAGGATGGGTTGTCTGGATAGGAGTATAGGCCTGTGGACAGACATTCGATAATACGGGCCTATCGAGGGCCTGACTTGCAGGCCTTCGCGGGCTCGCCCGCTCCCACAGGATCTGCGCCAGCCTCCAGGCCTGTGTATCCGTAGGAGCGGGTTCACCCGCGAAGGGCTGCAAAGCAGCCCCAATCCAGCCCCCAACGAGTACCCTGCTGCATGAATTACCTGTTCCCCCTCACCGCCATCCTCATCTGGGCCGGCAACACCGTGGTCACCAAGATGGCGGCTGGCGCCATCCACCCCGCGGAGATCGGCTTCTACCGCTGGCTGCTGGCCGCCTTGCTGTTTACCCCGTTCCTGCTGCCCGCCGTGTGGCGCAACCGTGCAGCCATCCGCCCGCACCTGGCCAAGGTGTTCGTGCTCGGCGTGCTGGGCATGGCGATGTACCAGAGCCTGGCCTACTTCGCCGCCGGCATCACCAGTGCCACCAACATGGGCATCATCCTCTCGCTGATGCCGCTGATGTCACTGGCGCTGTCCATCGTCTGGCTGGGCCAGCGCCTGAGCTACGGTGCTCTGCTGGGCGCGGTGGTGTCATTCTTTGGCGTGCTTGAAGTGGTCGGCGCCGGCCACCCCGCCAGCCTGCTGCAGCAAGGGCTGAACAGCGGCGATCTGTTGATGCTGGTGGCCACCTTGGCCTATGCGCTGTACAGCTTCCTGCTGAAGAAATGGCAACTGCGCCTGCCGCCGATGCAGCTGCTGTACCTGCAGGTTCTGGTAGCCATCGTCGTGTTGCTACCGCTGTTCCTGCTGTCGGACAAGACCGGCCTGAACAGCCACAACATCGGCCTGGTCCTGTATGCCTGCGTACTGGCTTCGATGGTCGCGCCACTGGTGTGGATGCAGGCCGTGCACCGCCTGGGGCCCAGCCGCACCACGCTGTTCTTCAACCTGCTGCCGCTGGTCACTGCGCTGATCGCCGCCGTTGTGCTCGACGAGCAACTGGCCAGTTACCACCTGGTCGGCGGCTTGCTGACCCTGGCCGGCGTAGTGCTGGCCGAACGCTGGACCACGCCGATCCGCCGCCAAGGCGCTTGAGCTAAAGCCCCGCCGCCTTGAGCCGGGCGGCATGTTCGGTGAACAGCCGCACCGGCTCGGCGCCTTTGCCCACTGCACCGAGTGACTGGTTGACGATGTCCAGGTGATCGAGCGGGTACTCGTCGCCGATCACCTGCCCCAGGTGCGAACTGAAACGCCCGACCATGCCGTCGCAATGGCCCTTTTCCCTGATGAAACTGCGTGCGAACAGGCGGCAGAAGCGGCTGCTGCCGTCGAAGCGGTTGCGCCCCTGGTCTGTCAGGCCCGTTTGCAAGGTGCCGGACCAGGAGTAATAGCGTACGCCATTGACCTCATAGGCCCCTTCCCCGCCCCAGGTTTGCGGCAGGCCCTGTGGATAAGCCTGGTTGAACAGGGCTACCCCGGCGCTGGTCAGCGACTGGTGCGAGGCGTGCACATCTACCGGCAGCGGGTCACGACGCCAGCCGGTTTCCAGCCACACCAGCAGCACGGCAAACCCATGCAGCATGGCCTTGAGGATGCGTCCCTGGGGTGAGCTGCCCGGTGCCGTGCGTTCCAGGTGGTCGGCCAGCTCAGAGCCATGGTTGGGCCCCGCCACCGAGGTGACCGACGCCACCCGCCCTGGCCGTTTGGCAGCTGCGTAACGCGCGCTCAGGGCGCCCTGGCTGTGGCCGATGAGGTTGACCTTGTCGACGCCAGTACGTTGGCAAATGTCGTCAATGATCGCCAGCAACTGCTCGCCGCGTACCTCGCTGGAATGCAGCGGCGAAACCTGCACCGGAAACACCTGCGCCCCGCCCTTGCGCAGGGCCGGCACAATGCCGAACCAGTAGGGGTAGAGCACCATCCGGACAAACCCGAGCATGCCCGGCACCAGCACCAGCGGGTATCGCGTGGCCAAATCCTGCTGCATTACCGCAGCCCCTTTTGCGTGGACGACGGGCCAACACTACAGCGGCCATCATGACCATCGCAATCGAACTCCCGGCGCGCGTTGTGGTTCAAAACCACACAGACCCTTTGCAAGGAGCGGGAAAATGTACAAGCAGACCCTGGCAATCCTTCTGGCAAGCGCCACCCTGGCAGCCTGCGGCAGCCGCCCGGAAAACCCGGTGGATTACGTCACCTACCGCGACGAGCCGCTGGTCAAGCAGGTGGAGAACGGTATGACCATGCAGAAGGTCATCGCCATTGGCGGCAGCCCGTCGAACGTGATCGACCTGCCGCACGGGGGCACCTGCAACAACTACATCCTCAACCGCGACGGCAATCAGCAGCCCTACTACGTGCGCTTCGATGCCACCGGCCATGTCGATGCCAAAGGCTTCAAGACCTGCAAACAACGCCAAGAGGACAGCGACGCCCTGCATGGCGCGTAAGCCTGCGCTCCAACCTGACCCTGACCCCTGCTGGAGATAACCATGAGCAATGTTGAACTGACCGATGTGAAAACCCTGCGCGAGCGTGCACGCCAGCATGTGGAGCAAGGCGCAGTGACCGAGGGTTACCACGCCGACCGTGAGCAGATCCTGCGCCTGCTTAATGAATCGCTGGCCACCGAGCTGGTCTGTGTGCTGCGCTACAAACGCCACTACTTCATGGCCAGCGGCATAAAAGCGAGTGTGGCTGCCGAGGAATTTCTGGAACATGCCAACCAGGAAGCCGAACATGCCGACAAGTTGGCCGAGCGCATTGTGCAACTTGGCGGAGAGCCGGACTTCAACCCCGACAACCTGACCAAGAACTCGCATGCCCAGTACGTGGCCGGCAATTCACTGAAAGAGATGGTGCTGGAAGACCTGGTGGCAGAGCGGATTGCCATCGACAGCTACCGCGAGATCATTCAGTACATCGGGGATAAAGACCCGACTACCCGTCGCATATTCGAAGACATCCTGGCGCAGGAAGAAGAGCACGCGGACGATATGTCCGACCTGCTACAAGGCCTTTGATTTCTGACACCCTTCTGGGGCCGCTTTGCGGCCCCCTGCTATTTCTGCGCTTTCACCGTCGCCGGCGCCTTGCCTGCCTTCATCTGCTGCAACAAGGGTGTGCACTGGTTCGGGTCATCCCCGCTGCTGGGCGCAATCAGCGCCAGCAACCCCGCCGCCGGCCCAGCAACCACACCCAGCGCAACCATCCCTGCGCCGCGCAACGCCAGCGGCAGCGCCTGCACACCGGCGTTCGGTTTGGCGAACGGCCCGCGCACATACAGGGGTGAACGCAGCGAGAACAACCGCAGCCCTTTCGATTCCGGGGTGATGTTCAAATCCAGTTGCTCGGAAGCGAAATTCGCCGTGCCGTCGATGTAAATGATCGCGTTCTCGGTATCGAAGATGAACAGCCGCGTAGTCGCCAGGCCATCCTTGATGCCAACATCGGCCGCCGCACAGTTGATCTTCACGTCCTCATCACCAAACAACTTGCCGACCACATAGTTGCCCACGTTCAACCCGGCAATTTCCATCAGGCTGCGGCTGATGGCGCCATCGTTGATCAGCATGCGCAGGTCGCCATTGGCTGTACCTAGCAAGGCGGCTACCGAGTTGCCACGGCCGCTGATGTCGGCGTCGCCGTTGAGCTCACCAAAGCTGGTCTGCATCGGCGCAAAGGTGGGGAACAGTTGTTTGAGCTTGAAGCCCCGCGCAGTCAACTTCGCACGCCCCTGCAAGGGCACGCTGCGCCCGTCCAGGCGGATGTTGGAGGCCAGGCTGCCGCCGGCCACGCCAAAGCGCAGGGGCTCCAGGCGCAACAGGCCGTCTTCGAGAACAACATGGGCCGACAGGTCAGTGAACGGCAGTTGCGCGCTGTGCACGATGCGTTTGCCAGCAAACGTGACGTCAGCGTCCATCGCGCGCCAGCGCTCGGTGCGAAACGCCTCCACTGGCAGCACCTTGCCTGCAGGCTGCTTGCTGGCACCGCCGCGGGCCTTCTGTTCGGCATTGGAGTCGGCGCCGATCAGCGGCGCCAGGTCCTTGAACAGCAACTGGTTCGATACCAGGTTGCCGGACAGTCTGGGCCGTGGCTGGCTGGCAACAAAGGCCAGGTCCCCGTGGATATCGCTATCGCCGATCTTGCCGTTGAAGCCGTGGTAATTGAACGTCGCCCCTGGCGCCGCATGCAGGTTGGCGCTGAGGCGACCGTCGGTGGAATAGGCCGGGGTGTCGGGCAAGGTGACGCCGGTCAATGGGTAGAGGTTGCCCAGGCTGGCACCCGATAAACGCAGGCGCAGGTCGAGGGCACCAAGATTACGCGGGTCGGTGAGGGTGCCGGCGAGCACCACATGGGTGTCGGCGATGCGCACGTCGGCCTGCACCGGGAACGGCTGGCTGGCGTCCTGCAGGGCCAGCAGGCCACCGATCTTGCCGGTGCCGGACACTGGCTGACCTTTGTAGCGGCCCTGGGCCTTGAGGCCGAAGGCATAGTCCTGCGCACCACCGACCTTCTCGGCACTGGCCTTGCCGACAATCTCACTGAACGGGATTGGTTTGCCAAGCGGGTCGATCTGCACCTTCATGCTGGTTTTCAGGGTCTGGTCGTCGAAGCTGACGTTGCCTTGGTCAAAGCCGATGGCGCCGATGTCCAGCTGCCATTTGGAAGGTTCAGCGTTTTCATCCTTGGGGCCGAAGTCGAAGACCCAGTTGGCGCGGCCATCGGCCAGGCGAGTGAGGCTGGCAGTGGGCTTGGTGAGGTTGATGCGGGGTATGCTGATCTGCTGGAACACCAGCGGCAGCGGCGCCAGGCGAAACTCTACGCGCTCAAGACCAACCATCGTCGGCTCCTTGAGCCACTCGGGGTTGCCTAGCGTCAGGTCTTCAGCAATGAAGTGCGGCCAAGGCACCCAGGCACGCCAACCGCCCTCTTCGGGCTCGGTACGCCAGTGCACGGCGAGGTTGCCGTTGATCGCGAAGGGCCGATGCAAGGCTTCGGAGACCTTCTCGTTGAGCAGTGGCTTGACGCGGTTCCAGTCGAAGGTGGCAATCACTACCACCAGGATCGCCAGCACGGTGAGCAGGCTGGCGAGGGTCCAGACGAGGATTCTGGCGGGACGCGTCATTGCGTGAATCTCCTTGCGGCATGACAGAAAACAGGCGCAGTGATCGCCTCAATAACTCCGACTGATGAAAACCCGTGAGGTTTTATCGATGGCGCCATGATAGCGAAGTTTTTCCTGGCCTCTTGCTCAGGAATTCGGCGCACCAGGACGTACCTGTTACCCACCGCCAACAATGCCATGGGGTTTCCAGAACGCCTGTAATGTCCGGAATAGAGGCCTTTCAAACCTCTATCAATATGGTCGATTGTTACCATTACCCATATGAACTTCTCTCTGGCGTTACGCGGCGTAGCATTGGCTCCGTACCCACTTTCCAGCCCCCGAGAGGAGCACCGAAATCATGAAACGCCATCTGCTGACCCTGACCCTGTCCCTTCTGGCCGCCAACGCTTTCGCCCTGCCAGCGTCCGAGCAACACCTGACATCCGAAGCCCGCTCCAGCGCTGCCGAAATTGCTCAGCCGCTGAAAACCGTAGCTGAAGGTGGCTCGGACCGCCTGATCGAACAAGCTGGCCGTGTTGCCGAAGGTGGCTCGGATCGCCTGATCGAACAAGCTGGCCGTGTCGCCGAAGGTGGCTCGGATCGTCTGATCGAACAAGCTGGCCGTGTTGCCGAAGGCGGCTCCGATCGCTTGATCGAACAAAGTGGCCGTGTTGCCGAAGGTGGCTCGGATCGCTTGATCGAACAAGCTGGCCGTGTCGCTGAGGGTGGCTCGGATCGCCTGGTTGAACTCAGCCGTGTGAGCTGATCGCCATGGCCGAAAAGAACAACTTATGTCACAACGCTTGCTCCCCTCCAGGCCCGGTCCATTGACCGGGCTTTGTTTTTTTATCTAGAGTGCCCAGCCTGACCGTTACAGAAGCCCGCACCATGCTGCCGCGCGCCGAACAGAAGCTACAGACCCGCCAGGCCCTGCTCGATGCCGCCTGCCTGCTCATGGAGAGTGGCCGTGGTTTCGGCAGTATCAGCTTGCGCGAGGTGGCGAAGACAGCTGGCATCGTGCCGACCGGCTTCTACCGGCATTTCTCCGACATGGACGCCCTGGGCCTGGCCCTTGTCGCCGAAATCGACACCACCTTCCGCCAGACCATTCGCCTGGTGCGCCAGAACGAGTTCGAACTGGGCGGCATCACTGACGCCTCGGTGCGCATCTTCCTCGACGTGGTAGCCGCTCACCGCGCGCAGTTCCTGTTCCTGGCCCGCGAGCAGTACGGCGGTGCACAGGCCGTGCGCCAGGCCATTGCCCGCCTGCGCCAGGATATCAGCGACGACCTGGCCACCGACCTTGCGCGGATGAAGCGCTGGCAACACCTGGACAGCGCAGCGCTGGCGGTGATGGCCGACCTGGTGGTCAAGACCGTGTTCGCCACCCTGCCCGAGCTTATCGACAACCCGGAAGCGGGTTATCCACAGGCCCTGACGCCGCAGGAAAAGATCACCCAGCAATTGCGCTTCATCTTTGTCGGGGCACGGCATTGGCAGGGGCTCGGCAACCCAGGCTACTGAAACCCCACTTCTGCTACCATGGCGCCCTGCCCGACAGCGACGAGCGCCTAAATGTCCGACCCCCGCCCCACCCTGCCCGAACTGGCCCGCTTCAACCAGCACTTCGCCGAACGTATCGTGCCGCTGTGGCAAGGCCCGGGCTGGAACGCCGACATGGCCCTGCCCTACGAAGCGCTGGACGCCCAGCACCATCCGTTGCCGGTGCAGCGCTACCGCGCCATGGCCTGTGCACGCCAGCTTTACCTGTTCAGCAGCCGTATCGGTCAGCCGGGTGCCGCCGAGCGTGCCGCAGCCCTGTTTCGCTCGCTGCAAAAGCACTTCCACGATGCCGAGCACGGTGGCTGGTTCTACAGCATCGACGCCCACGGCAAGCCGCTGGACCGGCGCAAAGACCTGTATACCCACGCCTTCATCGTGTTCGCCTGCGCGCACTACTGGGGCAAAGTGCGCGAAAGCCTGGTGGAGTCCACGTTGAATGCCGCGCTGGCCATCATCGACCAGCAGTTCGCCCGTGACGATGGCCTCTTCGAAGCCTGCCTGGGCGAAGACTGGGCCGACCTCGGCAGTGGCCCGCTGCAAAACCCGCAGATGCACCTGGCCGAAGCGTTCCTGCAGGTACTGGCTGTGCGTGGCGACGAACATGTCCGCCAGTCGCTGCTGCAATTGTGTCAGGCGCTCGAGGCGCATTTCATTGACCCGGCCCATGGCCTGATGCTGGAAAAGCCACGCGGGGCTGTGGATAACTGGTTCGAGCCGGGTCACCAGTTCGAGTGGTTCTATCTGCTGCATACTTCCCCGCTGCTGCGTGACACGCCGCTGCATGCCTCAATTGACCGGGCTTTCGGCTTTGCCGAGCAATGCGGGGTGAAGGATGCGGCAGTACTGGCCATGCTGAATGTGGATGGCCGGGTGCTCGATGCCTCCCAACGTATCTGGGCGCAGGCCGAGTACCTGCGGGCGCTGACATTGCGTGAAGGCAGTGAAGCAAAGCTAGCTGGGCAGTTAAGCGCGCTTTCAGCGCGGTTCCTGCGTGACGCCGGCTGGTATGAGTGCCGAGGTGGTGACGGCGCGGTGAGCAGGGATGACATGCCATCGACCACGCCTTATCACTTGGCTACCTGCCTGGAAGGGCTGAATCGGGCGAACACCTGACTGTTCATACAACGAACCTGTCAGGGGTGAGCGCTTCCCTCTGCCGGAAGCATCTCCCCACGCCTATGTTGGTGCTCCTTTCTCGAACGTTCAGGAGTCACCAAAATGGAAGCAGAAGCCTTCAAGGCATTTGTCGAAGAGCAGATCAACCGAGCGGCACAGAAGATAATCGATCACGGCCACCGCTATGACGAGCACTCCCATGGCAAACTCAACTACCTGCTAAGCCTGCGCCGTGTCATCAACTGCGAAGCAACGGCCGAGGACATGGGTCGGCATGACGCCATCAACGATGTCCTTCAAGCGTTAGGCATCATTCCTAAAGAAAGAACCGGCTTTTACTATATCAACTAAGCGATGCGGTTGATTCGCGAACCGGATCTTTCCGGTTCGCGCCTCGTGCTTAGCCTTTTGATCGGTCGATCGAGAACCCTGCCCAGTCCTGGCTCACTGGCATCAGTTCCAGGCTGTTGATATTGATGTGCGCCGGCTGGTTGAGGATCCAGAAGATGGTCTCGGCAATGTCCTGTGGCTGGATCGGCTCCGCACCCGCGTAGGTAGCATCGTACTTGGCCTGGTCACCCCCGAAACGCACCAGCGAGAACTCGCTCTCGCACAGGCCCGGCTCGATGTTGCTCACACGCACGCCGGTACCGCGCAGGTCGCAACGCAGGCTCAGCGAGAACTGGCCGACGAAGGCCTTGGTGCCGCCATACACGTTGCTGCCCGGGTACGGATAGTTGCCCGCCACCGACCCGACGTTCAGGATCGACGCGCCGCGGCCATGGGCGATGAGCCGTGGCAGCAGCAGGCGAGTGGTGTACATCAGGCCCTTGATGTTGGTGTCGACCATGGTTTCCCAGTCGTCCAGGCTGCAGTTCTGTGCAGCATCCACACCCAGCGCCAGGCCGGCGTTGTTGACCAGACCGCGAATCTTTTCAAAGCCGGCCGGCAGATTGGCAATAGCCTGCTCCATGGCCTTGCGGTCACGCACGTCCAGCACCAGGCCATGCACTTCGGTCGTGGCCGACAGTTCAGCGCACAAGGCATCCAGGCGCTCTTTGCGGCGCCCAGTGAGTACCAGCTTCCAGCCGGCTTCGGCGAAGCGGCGGGCGGTGGCCTCGCCGAAACCGGAAGTCGCGCCAGTGATGAATACGGTGGACGTCATGCTCTGTTCCTCGCGGTAGGTTCATGCCAGCTTTGCAGCATGCCCGCGCACAGCGCTGGCAGCAAGCCGCTCAGGAGCTGTTCATTTTTTGTTCATATTCGTCAAACCCTTGCGACAGAGGGCTCGCCGCCAGGTATGCGCATGTTATCCACAGGGCTTTCCCCACGGATTGGGGGCAACTTGTCCACTGCACGGAACCCTTTCAGCGGGTTGCGGTCGGTGGATATCTTTTAGGTGATGGCGCAAGGCTTTCAAGCATGCCGCCTGCAACGGTCTGTCCAACGTTTTCTCACAGACTTATCCACAGGATTTTCGCTGCGTTTGAAGTGCACGCAGGGGTTGTGAAAATCAGAGAAAATCATCCACAAAGGGGATATGAACAAAAAATGATCATATGCCTACAGGGCTTGATTCTAAAGGCCTAGAGCGATATGCCACCATGTTTTCCACAGGCGGCTCCACATTATCCGTGGAAAAGATATGGCCTGTGGAAACAATGGCTTGCGGGGGAATATTGGCGTGTGTCGGGAGAAGGGAACGACAAGTTTTCCACATTGGAAAGGGGGCTGCATTGCAGCCCCTGCATACAACTCAGTGCCCACCCAGATAAGCGTTACGCACTTCCTCATTGACCAACAGTTCCTGCCCGGTCCCGGTCATGCGAATCTGCCCGTTGACCATCACATAGGCCCGGTCCGACAGTTTCAGCGCATGGTTGGCGTTCTGCTCCACCAGGAAGATGGTCATCCCGGTCTTGGCCAGCTCTCGCAGGGTCGAGAAGATCTGCTTGACCACGATCGGCGCCAGCCCCAGCGAGGGCTCATCCAGCAACAGCAACTTCGGCCGGCTCATCAGCGCCCGGGCAATCGCCAGCATTTGCTGCTCGCCACCGGACATGGTCATGGCCCGCTGGTTACGCCGCTCCTTCAACCGCGGGAACAGTTCGTACATGCGCTGCATGTCTTCGTCGGCATGCTTGTCGCCGATAGGGATGGTTCCCATCATCAGGTTTTCCTCGACGGACATGTCGGGAAACACTCGACGCCCTTCCGGCGACTGGGCAATGCCGTTGGAGGCGATGTAGTGCGAGGATTTGCGGGTGATGTCAGTGCCGCGATACACGATATGCCCGGATGCCGCCCGCGGCTGGCCGAAAATCGACATCAGCAGGGTCGACTTGCCGGCACCGTTGGCACCGATCAGGCTTACCGTCTCGCCCTCGTTGATGTGCATCGAGACCTTCTTCAGCGCCTGGATCGGCCCATAGAACACGTCCAGGTCCTTCAGCTCGAGAATGGGTGCACTCATACCAGTTCCTCTTCGTCTGCACCCAGGTAGGCGGCAATCACCGTCGGGTTGTGGCGGATGTCCTGCGGCGCACCTTCGGCAATCACGTTGCCATGGTCCAGCACCACGATATGGTCGGAGATGCTCATGACCATGCCCATGTCGTGCTCGATCAGCACCACCGTGATGTCGTGCTCGTCACGCAGCACACGGATCATGCGGCTGAGTGCTTCGGTTTCCTGCGGGTTCAGGCCCGCCGCCGGTTCGTCCAGGCAGATGATCTTCGGCCGCGTGCACATGGCCCGGGCAATTTCCAGACGCCGCTGCTGGCCGTACGACAGCTCGCCGGCCAGGCGGTTGGCGCAATCGACCAGATCGACCACTTCCAGCCAGTAGAAGGCGTGGTCCAGTGCATCGCTTTCGGCCTTGCGGTAGGCCTTGGTGTTGAGCACCCCGGCCAGCAAGTTGCGGTTGACCCACATATGCTGGGCCACCAGCAGGTTCTCCACCACCGACATTTCCTTGAACAGGCGAATGTTCTGGAAGGTGCGCGCCAGGCCGGCGCGATTGACCAGGTGGGTACCGCCGAACATCTTGTAGTACATACGGTTGGCAAAGCGCGCAGGCGACACGAAGTCGGCCGCCTGGAAGCGTTCGCCGAGCAGTTGGATGACGTTGGTGTGGCTGCCACGCACGTTCAGCTCGATACGTCCGCCACTGGCCTTGTAAAAGCCGGTCAGGCAGTTGAACACCGTGGTCTTGCCGGCGCCGTTAGGGCCGATCAGGGCAAAGATCTGGTTGCGCCGAACCTTCAGGCTGACGTCGCTGAGCGCCTTGATGCCACCGAACTGCATCATCAGGTTGTCGACCGAGAGAATGATATCGTCGCTCATGGCGCCACTCCTTTACGCGGGGTCACACCGGCACGGCTGATGCGGATCAGCCCACGCGGTCGCCAGATCATCATCAGCACCATCAGCACGCCGAACAACAGCACCCGGTATTCGGAGAAGCTGCGCAGCAGTTCCGGCGCCACGGTCAGCACGAACGCCGCGATGACCACACCCACGGTCGAGCCCATGCCACCCAGCACGACGATGGCGAGGATCAGCGCCGACTCGAAGAATGTGAATGACGAAGGGTTGACGAAGCCTTGGTACGTGGCGAAGAACACCCCCGCCAGACCGGCAGTCGAGGCACCCAGGGTAAAGGCCGACAGCTTGACCAGCACGTGATTCAGGCCCATCGAACGGCAGGCGATCTCGTCTTCGCGCAGCGCTTCCCAGGCCCGGCCGACCGGCATGCGGGTCAGGCGATGCTTGATGTACAGCACAGCCAGCACGACCATGAACAGCACCGCGTAGATGAACACGAACTTGAGGCTGGCGTTGTACTCGAAGCCGAAGAACTCGTGGATCGGCACGCCGCCATCCTTGGCCCGGCGGCCGAACTCCAGGCCGAAGAAAGTCGGTGAAGGCGCCGGCATACCGTTGGGGCCGCCGGTGAACGATAGCCAGTTGTTCAGCACCAGGCGGATGATCTCGCCAAAGCCCAGCGTCACGATCGCCAGGTAGTCACCGTGCATGCGCAAAACCGGGAAGCCGAGGATGCACCCCGCCAGCGCCGCAGCGATGGCCGCCAGCGGCAGCACACTCCAGAAACCCAGCCCCAGGTACTGATAACCCAGCGCCAGGCCGTAGGCACCGATGGCATAGAACGCCACGTACCCCAGGTCGAGCAGGCCGGCCAGGCCGACCACGATGTTCAGGCCAAGGCCCAGCAGTACGTAGATCAGGCCGAGGATGACCACGGTCAGCAGGTACTTGTTGGCGAAGATCGGGAAAACGATGGCAATCACGATCAGCGCAGGGATGATGTAGCGCAGGCGCGACTTGTAGTCCGGGGCGGTCACATGCACGCCCGAGCCGCCGCTGTCGAAGCCCAGGAGCATGCGTTGCCCGGGGGCAGTCTGCAGGAACAGGCTGATCAGGAAGCGCCCAACCATCACACCGCCGACCAGCCAGGCCACACGGCGCGGCTCGGCATTGAAGGTGTAGCCGTCGAGTACCACGCCAACGACCGGGCCAAACACGATGAGTGCAAGCAGGCCTGCGACAATGGTCTCCAGCAGGCTGCGTTTAAGGTCGAAACCCTTGGTTTCGCTAACAGAGGCAGTTTTGGCAACGGACATGTTCACACCTTAGCCACGAGCGGGCGACCCAGCAGGCCTTGTGGGCGGAAGATAAGGATCATCACCAGCAGTGAGAAGCTGAACACATCCTTGTAGTCGGAGTTGATCAGGCCTGAGAACAGGGACTCGGAAATACCCAGGATGATCCCGCCGAGCATGGCACCCGGCAGCGAGCCGATACCACCGAGCACTGCGGCAGTGAACGCCTTGATACCGATGATGAAGCCGGCGTAGAAGTCGAAGGTGCCGTAGTTCATGGTGATAAGCACGCCAGCCAGGGCGGCCATCACTGCACCGATGACGAACACGTAGGAGATCACCCGGTCGGTGTTGATGCCCAGGATCGAGGCCATCTTGCGGTCTTGCTGGGTGGCACGGCACATGCGGCCGAGTTTGGTGTACTTGATCACGTAGGTCAGCAGGCCCATGCCGACGAAGGCCGCCACCAGGATGAAGATCTTGGTATATGTCAGTTGCACGAAGCCGGTTCCGACTTCGACACGCATGGCGCCTTCCAGCAGGGTTGGCACGCCTTGCTGGCGGGCGCCCTGGCTGATCTGCGCGTAGTTTTGCAGGATCAGCGAAATGCCGATGGCGCTGATCAGCGGTGCCAGGCGGGTGGAGTTACGCAACGGTTTGTAGGCGATGCGCTCGATGGTGAAGCCATAAACGCCGGTGACGACGATGGTGAACAACAGGGTGCCCAGCATCAGCAGGGGGAACGATTCGACACCGAAGTAAGCCAGCAATGCCAGGCTGATCGCCGCGAGGTAAGCGGAGATCATGTACACCTCGCCGTGCGCGAAGTTGATCATGCCGATAATGCCATAGACCATTGTGTAGCCGATGGCGATCAGGCCATAGACCGACCCTAGGGTCAGGCCGTTGACCAGTTGCTGCAGGAAAATACCATCCATAACGCAATCTCACCTGATTGAGATTGCACGAGCGCCGACCACGGCGCGGGCCACCTGTGCGGGGCCCTCGCCGCGCAGAACTGTGCAGATCTACGAAGAAAGACAGGTACCGCGGGGCTTGGGCCCGAGCAATAGCCCGGGCCGCGGGCCGTTGTTATTTTTGTTTTTCCAGCTGGTGGTATTTACCGTTCTTGTCCCACTGGTAGACCACATAGTCGGAGACGGTCAGGTCGCCCTTGCTGTCCCACTTCTTCTCGCCCATCACGGTCTGCACCGGGTTGGCCTTGAGCCACTTGGCAGCGTCTTCGCCCTTGTTTGACTTCGCGCCATTGAACGCGGCAGCCAGCGCCTGCAGCGAAGCGTAGGCGTACAGGGTGTAGCCCTCAGGTTCAGTGCCGGCCTTGCGGAACTCTTCCACCACCGCCTTGCTGTCCGGCAGCAGACGCGGGTCGGCGCCGAAGGTCATGTAAACGCCATCCACGTACTGCGCGCCACCGGCGGTGGACACCAGTTCGTCGGTGACGATGCCATCATCGGACATGAACTTGACGTCTTTCAGGCCCTGCTCGCGCAGCTGGCGAACCAACGGGCCGGCTTCCGGGTGCAGGCCGCCGAAGTAGACCACGTCGGCACCGGTAGAGCGGATCTTGGTGACCACAGCGCTGAAGTCTTTCTCGCCACGGGTCAGGCCTTCGTACAGCACAGGTTTCACGCCACGTTTCTCCAACTGCGCCTTGGTCGCGTCAGCCAGGCCCTGGCCGTAGGTGTCCTTGTCGTGCAACACCGCGACCTTCTTGCCCTTGAGCACGTCGACGATGTAGTCGCCAGCGACGATACCCTGCTGGTCGTCACGGCCGCACATGCGGAACATGGCGCTCAGGCCGCGCTCAGTGACAGCTGGGTTGGTGGAGCCTGGGGTGATGGCGATCACGCCCGCCTCGTCATATACCTCGGACGCCGGGATCGTGTTGGAGGAACAGAAATGGCCCACCACGCCGATCACCTTGTCCTGATCGACCAGGCGGTTGGCCACGGACACGGCTTGCTTCGGTTCACAGGCGTCATCGCCTTTGACCAGGACGATTTTCTCGCCATTCACGCCACCGGCGGCGTTGATCTTGTCGGCCGCTGCCTGCGCACCTTTCATGTACTGCTCGCCAAACGCTGCGTTTGCCCCGGTCATGGGGCCCGCTACACCGATCTTGACGTCGGCCTGGACATACGAAGAAACACCCAGTGCCGTAGCTACGGCCAGAGCCAGGAAACCTTTCTTGTAAAACGTCTGCGACATGAGGTGGTGCTCCTAGAGTTTTTTTGGTTGGCACTACAACTTCTCAGCCCGGTACTCCGAGCAAGGGCCGTGCCATAGGTTTTGTCTTCCGGGAAAACACACTGTGAAGGGTGCCTGTAGGCGACGGGCGGCCTTTTCTTTATTGAGCGTGCAACCGTCTGCCACGCGGCAGGCGCCACCACACGTACAGACAAGGAGCAACCGCCGAGTGCCATCATTGCAACCCTGGCAAGTGTTTACGTGCAACCGCCCTGTAACAGCCAACGTCACCGAAGTGCACACCGCTGGTGCGCGAGTGCTACAGGCGGCACCGTTTCAAGGCTAGCCGGTGCACGGAAAAACACCTCTGTTTTGGCCGTTCCGGCCTCTTCGCGGGCAAGCCCGCTCCTCGTTCCAGCACCGTGTAGGAGCGGGCTTGCCCGCGAAGAGGCCGGAACAGGCACAACAAGACCAAAGACTGGCACAATGTCCGCCATTCGCCGCTTCCGGAGCCCCCTTGATGAGCGAAAGCGCATTCGCCGAGCGCATCGTGCACAACCTGCTCGACACCGACTTCTACAAACTCACCATGATGCAGGGAGTGCTGCACAACTACCCGGACGCCGACGTCGAATGGGAGTTCCGCTGCCGCAACGGTGAGGACCTGCGCCCCTACCTCGGCGAAATTCGCAATCAGCTCGAACGGCTAGGCGACCTCACCCTGGACGATGGCCAGCTGGCCTTCCTCGAACGCATCAGTTTCCTCAAGCCCGACTTTTTACGCTTTCTGCGACTGTTCCGCTTCAACCTGCGTTACGTGCACGTCGGCATTGAAAACGACCAGCTGTTCCTGCGCCTGAAAGGTCCATGGCTGCATGTGATCCTGTTCGAAGTGCCGCTGCTGGCCATCATCAGCGAAGTACGCAATCGCAATCTGCACCCGCACATGCGCCTGGCCGAGGCGCGGGACCAGTTGTACCGCAAGTTCGACTGGCTGCGCGCGCATGCCAGCGACGACGAGCTGGCCGAACTGCAAGTGGCCGACTTCGGCACCCGCCGGCGTTTTTCCAGCCGCGTGCAGGCGGAAGTGGTACGGGTGCTGCGCGACGACTTCCCCGGCCGCTTTGTCGGTACCAGCAACGTCGACCTGGCATGGAAACTGGATATCAAGCCGCTGGGCACCATGGCCCACGAGTGGATCATGGCCCACCAGCAGCTCGGCCCACGGCTTATCGACAGCCAGATTGCCGCGCTGGACTGCTGGGTACGCGAGTACCGTGGTCTGCTCGGCATCGCCCTGACCGACTGCATCACCATGGATGCCTTCCTCGGCGATTTCGACCTGTACTTCGCCAAGCTGTTCGACGGCCTGCGCCATGATTCAGGCGAGCCAGTAGCTTGGGCGGAAAAGGCCATTGCCCATTACCAGAAACTGGGTATCGACCCGATGACCAAGACCCTGGTGTTTTCAGACGGCCTCAACCTGACCCGCTCGCTGGAAATTTTCCGCGCCCTGCGCGGCCGCATCAACGTCAGCTTTGGCATCGGCACCAACCTGACCTGCGACATCCCAGGTGTGGCGCCAATGAGCATCGTGCTTAAAATGACCGACTGCAACGGCGCACCGGTGGCCAAGATCTCTGACGAAGCCGCCAAGACCCAGTGCCGCGACGAGAACTTCGTCGCCTACATGCGTCACGTATTCAAAGTCCCCAGCAAGGAGTAACCCATGCAAGCGGTTCAGCAAGAGATTGCCCAGGCGCTGAAGGTACAGCCGCCGTTCGCCGACGCGGCAGCGCTCGAGGCCGAAGTCGCCCGGCGCGTGGCGTTCATCAAGGACTGCCTGGCCAACGCCCGGCTCAAGACCTTGGTGCTGGGCATCAGCGGTGGCGTCGACTCACTGACTGCCGCCCTGCTCGCCCAACGCGCCATCAACGAGCTGCGCGCCGAGACCGGCGACAAGGCATACACCTTCATTGCCGTGCGCCTGCCGTACCAGGTACAGCATGACGAGCATGACGCCCAGGCATGCCTTGATGTGATCAAGGCTGATGAAGTTCACACTGTGGATATCGCCCCGGCAGTGCGTGCATTGGCGGCCGAAGTGGTGGAGTTGAAGAACGGCTCGCCGACGCTGGTGGACTTCGTGGTTGGCAACGTCAAGGCGCGCACCCGAATGGTCGCCCAGTACACCATCGCGGGCGCCCGCGCAGGTCTGGTGATCGGAACCGACCATGCCGCAGAGGCGGTAATGGGCTTCTTTACCAAGTTTGGTGATGGTGCCTGCGACCTGGCGCCGCTGAGTGGGCTGGTGAAGAATCAGGTACGGGCTATTGCGCGCAGCTTCGGTGCGCCGGAGTCACTGGTGGAGAAGGTGCCAACGGCCGACCTGGAAGACCTGGAGCCGGGCAAACCGGACGAAGCGTCACATGGCGTGACCTACCAGCAGATCGATGCCTTCCTGCACGGGCAGCCGGTTGACCAGGCAGCGTTCGACATCATCGTCGCCACCTACCGCAAGACCCAGCACAAGCGCGAACTGCCGTTCGCACCTTGATAAGGCTATAGAAAGACCTGTAGGAGCGGGTTCACCCGCGAATACGATGGTGAACCCACCGCCGCATTCGCGGGTGAACCCGCTCCTACAGGGTTCGCCGTCAGCCTTTGATTACTTGACCACAACCTTGCCTTTCATCATCGAGATGTGGCCCGGGAAGGTGCAGAAGAAGCTGTAGTCACCACCGGCTTCCAGCTTGGATGTGTCGAACTTCACTTCGGTTTCTTTCTCAGGCGCGCCGATCATCTTGGTGTGGGCGATGATTGCGGCGTTGTCAGCCTTCAGGTAGTCCTTATCCAGACCCTGGCTCATGCCTTCGGTGGCAATGGCCTGCATGTCGGCAGTCTTGCTGATCACCAGGTTGTGGCCCATGACGTTCTTCGGCAGATTGCCGGAGTGGGTCAGTTTGACGGTGAATTCCTTGCAGCTCTTGTCGACAGTGAATTCCTTGCTGGTGTAGGACATCTGGTCAGTCGAGTCGACAGTGACCGAGCACTCGGCGGCGAAGACAGAAGCGCTGGCGAGGGTCAGCAGAGATACCGCTACAGCTTTCGCAAACATCATGAATCTCCTTGGCAGGGTTTTATCAATTGCGAGACTGCCTGAAACCGTTCAGCCCCTTGCTGATATGGGTCAAGGGGGTGTCAAGGGATCAGCCAGTAGAATTGTTCAATAGATTGTATACAACCAATTTAAGGGCACATCATGCCCTTTTATTGGACGATGGGACAACCTCTCATTTAGGAGCAATACCAAATGCCCATCTCCAACTTCCTCAATAGCCTGCTCGCTGCCTACGCCCACGGGGCTACAGGTGCAATCTGCGAATTCTCCCGGCCAGAATGAACCGGCCTTGGAAGTGACGGGCATGCGCCGTACCCTGTGCGCCTGAGTGACAGGAGATGAGCAATGCCCGTACGTTCCGTTTGTGTGTTCTGCGGCGCCAGCATCGGCGCCAACCCTGCCTACCGTGAAGCAGCCGTCGCGCTAGGCCAGGCCATTGCCCGCCGCGGTTTGACCCTGGTGTATGGCGGTGGCGCGGTTGGGCTGATGGGTTTTGTGGCCGACGCGGCCATGGCAGCCGGTGGCGACGTTGTCGGGATCATCCCGCAGAGCCTGCTGGACGCTGAGGTCGGCCACAAAGGCCTGACCCGTCTGGAAGTGGTGGATGGCATGCATGCGCGCAAGGCCCGCATGGCCGAGCTGAGCGATGCTTTTATTGCCTTGCCGGGTGGGCTGGGTACGCTGGAGGAACTGTTCGAAGTGTGGACCTGGGGGCAGTTGGGCTATCACGCCAAGCCGCTCGGGCTACTGGATGTGAACGGCTTCTATGACAAGCTGGGCGGGTTCCTCGATCATATCGTCGAAGAAGGCTTCGTGCGCCCGCAACACCGGGCGATGTTGCTGCTGGGGCAGCAGCCAGACGAGCTGCTGGACGGGATGGACCGCTTTATCGCACCGGTGGCGCCGAAGTGGGTCGACAAGCAGCCTGACTGACCCAGATGGATGGGCCGAACACTGACCCTGTGGGAGCGGGTTTACCCGCGAATCGATAGTGGATCTACCGACGCATTCGCGGGTGAACCCGCTCCCACAGGGCTCTATGTAGCCTTCAAGATCAGCGGGGAATGACAGGCTGACGCGGCTTCTTGTTGCCCTTGCCGCCCTTGCTCGCCTCTTTGCGCTCCTTGGCCGCCTGCTGGTTACGCGCAAACGCTTCGGCCTTGGCCTTCTCGCGCTTGTCCCACGGCTTGCTGCCATCGCTTCCACGCGGCGGCAGGCCGGTGTGCTGGGTCAGGATCTTCTGGTCCTTGCCCACCTTGTGGCTCCCCGCCGGCGTCGAGTTCTTGCGGCGCGCACTCTGGTAGCTGTCGGTCTGCGGCTGGTGCGCCGGAATCAGCTGGTGCTTGCCCGGCCCGATCAGGTCGGCGCGGCCCATCCGCTGTAGCGCTTCACGCAGCATTGGCCAGCCCTTCGGGTCGTGATAGCGCAGGAACGCCTTGTGCAGACGGCGTTGCTCGTCGCTCTTGACGATCTCCACCCCTTCGCTCTTGTAGGTCACCTTGCGCAGCGGGTTCTTGCCTGAGTGGTACATGGCCGTGGCCGAGGCCATTGGCGACGGGTAGAACGCCTGCACCTGGTCGGCACGGAAACCGTTGCCCTTCAGCCACAGGGCCAGGTTCATCATGTCTTCGTCGGTGGTGCCCGGGTGCGCAGCAATGAAGTACGGGATCAGGTACTGCTCCTTGCCCGCTTCTTTCGAGAACTTCTCGAACATACGCTTGAAGCGGTCGTAGGTGCCGATACCCGGCTTCATCATCTTGTCCAGCGGGCCACGCTCGGTGTGCTCCGGGGCAATCTTCAGGTAGCCGCCAACGTGGTGGGTGACCAGTTCCTTGACGTACTCCGGCGATTCCACCGCCAGGTCGTAGCGCAGGCCGGAAGCAATCAGGATCTTTTTCACACCCGGCAAGGCACGGGCCTTGCGGTACAGCTCGATGAGCGAGCTGTGGTCGGTATTGAGGTTTTCGCAGATACCCGGGAACACGCACGACGGCTTGCGGCAGTGCTTCTCGATCTCGGGGCTTTTACAGGCGATGCGGTACATGTTGGCAGTCGGCCCGCCAAGGTCCGAGACCACGCCGGTGAAGCCCGGCACCTTGTCACGCATCTCTTCGATTTCGTGCAGGATCGACTCATGCGAGCGGTTCTGGATGATGCGGCCTTCGTGCTCGGTGATCGAGCAGAAGGTACAGCCACCGAAGCAGCCACGCATGATGTTCACCGAGAAACGGATCATCTCGTAGGCCGGGATGCGCTCCTTGCCATAGGCCGGGTGCGGCACACGGGCGTAAGGCATGCCGAACACGTAGTCCATTTCCTCGGTGCTCATGGGGATGGGTGGCGGGTTGAACCACACATCCACTTCGCCGTGCTTCTGCACCAGCGCGCGAGCGTTGCCCGGGTTGGTCTCCAGGTGCAGCACGCGGTTGGCATGAGCATAGAGCACCGGGTCGTTACGCACCTTTTCGAACGATGGCAGGCGGATCACCGACTTTTCCCGGGTCACGGCCGGGCTGTCGAGAATCTGCACCACCTTGGCTTCGTTCGGGTCTTCCTGGTCGCCCTTGGCCTGCTCGATGGCGCAGGCCTTGGTGTCCTGGGTATTCACGTACGGGTTGATGATCTTGTCGACGCGCCCCGGGCGGTCGATACGGGTGGAGTCGATCTCGTACCAGCCCTGCGGGGTATCGCGGCGCACGAAGGCGGTGCCGCGAACGTCGGTGATGGTCTCGATCTTCTCACCGTTGGACAGGCGCTGGGCCACCTCGACCACCGCACGCTCGGCGTTGCCGAACAGCAGGATGTCGGCGCTGGCGTCGATCAGGATCGAGTGACGAACCTTGTCCTGCCAGTAGTCGTAGTGGGCGATGCGGCGCAGCGAAGCCTCGATGCCGCCGAGCACGATCGGCACATGCTTGTAGGCTTCCTTGCAGCGCTGGCTGTACACCAGGCTGGCACGGTCCGGACGGCTGCCGGCCAGGCCACCCGGGGTGTAGGCGTCGTCGGAACGGATCTTCTTGTCTGCGGTGTAGCGGTTGATCATCGAGTCCATGTTGCCGGCGGCCACCCCGAAGAACAGGTTTGGCTCGCCGAGTTTCATGAAGTCGTCTTTCGACTGCCAGTTCGGCTGGGCAATGATGCCCACACGGAAGCCCTGGGCTTCCAGCAGACGGCCAATGATGGCCATGCCGAACGACGGATGGTCGACGTAGGCATCACCGGTCACGATGATGATGTCGCAGGAATCCCAGCCGAGCAGATCCATCTCCTCCCTGCTCATTGGCAGGAAAGGTGCTGGCCCGAAGCATTCGGCCCAGTACTTGGGATAGTCGTAGAGTGGTTTGGCTGCTTGCATGTCAGTGACCGGTTCTGGTGTACAGGGAAATCGCGGGCGCGGAATATAGCACAAATTTTGACCAAATCCGACTGGATTCGTGGGGATTGGTGGGCGGGGCGACGGTTGGGGGATGGACGTGGCAGGTGGTTGGCTTGAGGGGTGTAGTGGGGTTGCCAGGTGTTCGACAGAATCCTTGCAGCGCCTTGGCCATCGCACTCAGGAAATGGGCAGCCCAGATCATCATCGGCTTCTCATCCATCAACCCGGTGATGGTCAGTTCGCGCACATAGCCCATCAACTCCGAAGACTGCTCGCGGACGTCTCTACACGGGATCCCGGGCTCGATGCGGAACAACGGGTGGGTGCCGTTTTCGCCTTGGTAGAACGTGGTCTTGCCGACGGTGAATTGGGTGTCTTCTTTTGTCATTGTTCAATCCCCTCAAATTTCTCTATTGCCTGGGCTGGCCCTTTCGCGGGTTCACCCGCGAAAGGGCCAGCCCAGGCAACACATCAACGAAGCCTTACAGCAGGCACCTGCCCCTGCATCGGGTTGTCTTCAAGAAAAGAGGGATCGTGGGGTGGATCGGGGACAATTTTCAGCATGCCGTGATCTCGTCTGATTCCGAAAAGACCGCCACGACGTCACTTGTATTTGATGGGTAGCGGCTACGTACGGGTCTGCCTCAAGAGCAAGGCGATTACTCACAGGAAAACCTGAGCCTGCTTAGACCGATGGCGATCGCGCGCCCCTGCTGAGCGATCGCAATCCCTTCAGATCTTTACTAAATATTTAGCCTCTCCAACCCTCAGAAAATGCTAACCGGCTAATTATTAGTAGATTTTCTCTAGCTCTTAAAAAATGTAGGAATCGAACTTCAAGTCCTAGTAAAAAATCCTACGACAACTTTCCTCAACAAATCCCGAGCAGATCTTGAACCAATAAAAAAACAAGTGATACAACAGTGACGCGCTGAAAGGCACACTCAAACCAACTCTATAGGAGCACTAGCCACGGGACGTCGTCGTTCTGAAATCCACACTCTGCAGATCTCACGCGTGATGAACTACACATTCACCGATTCCGAGGTTGAATTTCTCAACCTTCTGTAAATGATAAACCAGAAGGGCCTTAGCTCCTTCTGGCTCTACCAAGGATCAGTACCCGCTTTTCACCCTCCGCATACCGATCTCAGCGTGCGCGGGCAAGTCAAGCGAACACTGATCAACTTGGAAAAACATAACAAGATCGCATTCTATCGCACACTTTATGAGCACCCGAATCTCGCTACGGTTGTTCAGGTGTTCATACCCGGACTTGAACGCTTCCACCTGATCAGATCAGGTATTCCAGTCGCGCCACAGAGTGCACTCAAAGGCATAAGGCAATGACATGCAAATCTATAGAGGAATTCTCGCCGCCCTCGGCGCGACACTGCTCCTGAAAATCGCGACCGTCGTACCTGCTCTAGTCTTGGCCGACATCATTGACAACCTGGCCACCTCAGCCGCGTCTTCCCAGCTTCTGCTCGGAGCTTTCATATGCCTTGTCGCATTACAAGCCTCTATGACCCCTCTACAAGCCTGGTGCCTGGCGCGGCTTTGCGCAAGGATGTGCACCTGCACGGCAGGTGCCTGGCGTCGCTCAACGCTAGTGAACAATTCAGTCGATTACGACTCTGCCCTCAGGAGGCGCATTTCATACCCGGCCCCCTGCCCCGCGCCGTGCTGTTCGAGCAAGCTCATGATCGCGCTCAAATCGAACGATGGCTTGAACGGTTGGGCCTGAGCAAAGACTGGTACGAACTTGATCTGGATGCACGCGCAGAATCGATATCGGGCGGCGAAGCACGCAGGCTGACGCTGCTACGCCTTCTTAATCAGCCTGGGGAATTCAATTTCTTTGACGAGCCCACAGCCGGGCTCGATGCCGCGTCGGCTGAGCGTACCTGGGACCTGTTGTTCGAAGCATTTAAAGGGCGAGGGCTGATTTGCGTGACGCATGATCAGAGCGCACTGTCGCGGTTTGACCGGGTGATCGCCCTGAGCGAGGGGCGGATCATCAGCCAAGGGCAAACGAACATCGCTCAGATTTCAGAGCTAGCAGGCGCACCGCAAACCTTGTAGGAGCGGCCTTGCTAGCTCAATGGGTTATTCATCATCATCAAAGTTGTACATCCCCGGCGCCAAGTTCTCGAACCGGGTGTACTTGCCGATAAACGCCAAACGCACGAAGCCGATGGGGCCGTTACGCTGTTTGCCGATGATGATTTCCGCCACGCCCTTGTGCTCGGTCTCGGGGTGGTACACTTCGTCGCGGTACACGAACATGATCACGTCGGCGTCCTGCTCGATTGCACCGGATTCACGCAAGTCGGAGTTCACCGGGCGTTTGTTCGGGCGCTGTTCCAGCGAGCGGTTCAGCTGCGAAAGGGCAATGACCGGGCAGTTGAATTCTTTGGCCAGGGCCTTGAGCGAGCGGGAAATCTCGGAAATCTCGTTAGTACGGTTGTCACCGGCCGAACCTGGGATCTGCATCAACTGCAGGTAGTCGACCATGATCATGGCGATTTCACCATGCTCACGGGCCAGACGGCGGGTGCGCGCGCGCATTTCCGAGGGGCTGATACCCGCCGTATCGTCGATGAACAATTTGCGGTCGTTGAGCAGGTTCACTGCCGAGGTCAGGCGCGGCCAGTCGTCGTCGTCCAGCTGGCCGGAACGGACCTTGGTCTGGTCGATACGCCCCAGGGACGAGAGCATACGCATGATCAGCGACTCACCTGGCATCTCGAGGGAGAACACCAGCACCGCCTTGTCGGTACGCAGTACGGCATTTTCCACCAGGTTCATGGCGAAGGTGGTCTTACCCATCGACGGACGGCCGGCGACGATGATCAAGTCTGCCGCCTGCAGGCCGCTGGTCTTCTCGTCCAGATCGGTGTACCCGGTGGAAATACCGGTGATGTCGCTGTCGGAGTTGAACAGCGTGTCGATGCGGTCGATGGCCATGGTCAACAGTTCGTTGACCCCCACCGGGCCGCCGGTTTTTGGCCGGGCCTCGGCGATCTGGAAGATCTGCCGCTCGGCGTCGTCGAGGATTTCTTCGGCGTTGCGCCCTTGCGGGTTGAAGGCGTTGTCGGCGATGTCGGTACTGATGCTGATCAGTTGGCGCAACGTAGCCCGCTCGCGAATGATCGCGGCGTAGGCCTTGATGTTGGCTACCGAGGGAGTGTTCTTGGCCAACTCGGCCAGGTAGGCCAGGCCGCCGATTTGCGAGGAAAGGCCTTCCTTGTCCAACTGCTCGTGCAGGGTCACCACGTCGAATGGCTGGTTGGCGTCGGCCAACTTGTGCACGGCACGGAAGATCAGCCGGTGGTCATGCCGGTAGAAGTCGCCGTCCGAAACCTGGTCCAGCACCCGCTCCCAGGCGTTGTTGTCCAGCATCAGGCCACCGAGTACGGCCTGTTCGGCCTCGATGGAATGCGGCGGCACCTTCAGGGCTGCGGTTTGCAGGTCTAGCTGTTCGGAAGTGGTGATCTCGTTCATGGCCACGAAAGAATTCTGGAGGACGAAAAAGACAAAGGGCACGGCCTGTCGAAAACAGGACCGTGCCCGATGTTAACCGCCTGACTCGCAAGGAGCCAGCCAGTTAGCGCAGCTTAGGCAGCTACGACGACCACGCGTACGGTGGCTTCAACGTCGCTGTGCAGGTGCACGGCTACGTCGTATTCGCCAACCTGACGGATGGTGCCGTTCGGCAGACGAACTTCAGCTTTGGCCACTTCAACGCCGGAGGCGGTCAGGGCGTCAGCGATGTCGTGGGTGCCGATCGAACCGAACAGCTTGCCTTCGTCGCCAGCGGTGGCAGTGATGGTCACTTCCAGCTCGGCCAGTTGGGCAGCGCGGTTTTCAGCCGAAGCTTTCTTGTCAGCGGCTGCTTTTTCCAGCTCGGCACGACGCTCTTCGAACGCAGCCAGGTTGGCGGCGTTGGCAACGGTGGCCTTGCCGAATGGCAGCAGGAAGTTACGGCCGTAACCAGCCTTAACTTTTACTTTGTCGCCCAGGTTGCCCAGGTTAGCGACTTTTTCCAGCAGGATCAGTTCCATTTGGTAAAACCTCTTAACTTTTAACCTTCACCGTTCGCGGAGTCTTTCCCCGGAGGGGACTTGCGACCGCGAAAATCAATCAGGCTGTCGACAATGGCCAAAACCATCAGCAACGGATAAATCAGCTGCATGATCAGCGGTAGCGTCACGTACATCCCCACCAGCCAGAAACCGGCCAGTCGGCCCTGTGCCACCAGCCCGTGCATCAAGGCGATGCCGGCCAGCACCAGTACCAGGCTGGAAGCCGATGCCAGGATGATGAACTGCGTGCCGATAAACGGCGCCACCACCATCACTGCCACCAAGACCGCCATGGTCTGTTTCGGCAACTTCAGTTCACGAAACTCGCGACCGAAGCCTCCAGGGTTGTACAACGCTGCCTGCCAATAGCGCGCCAGCATCAACGCCAGCACACTGAACAATTGCACCGTCACTGCTGTGGAAGCGACCAGCACAGGGCGGATCAGCTCACCGGAGAGCACCGGTTGCCCTTCGATTTGCGGCATGGCTTCGGCAAACGCCTTGGCCAGCACATCGAAGGTTTGCGCCAGCGCCAGATCAAGCACGAGGCTGAAAGCCACGGCGAACACGGCACTGGCGAGCAACACCCGGTTCCAGGGGTGCTCGGCACGCAACATGGCGGCCAAGGCCAAGGCACCCGCAATCACCAGAAAGGTGATGGGATCGCCCATGACCCACACGGCCAGCCCGGCCAGCAAGCCGCCGGCGATGACCGATGTAGCATCCTTGAACCCACGCCGCAGCAGCACAAGGCTGCCGGCAGCGGCACTCAACCAGAACAGCAGCGGCAGTACCGCGCTGATGACCACCACGAGGGTGGCCTGCACACGACCGCGCATGATGAAACTTGCTAACGCTCGCATGCTAATCCCTTACTGCTTGTCGACGACCCGGTCTCAGCGGCCGTGGCTGTCGGTGTAGGGCAGCAGGGCCAGGAAGCGGGCGCGCTTGATAGCGGTAGCCAGCTGACGCTGATAACGAGCTTTGGTACCGGTGATACGGCTTGGAACGATCTTGCCGGTTTCGGATACGTAAGCTTTCAGGGTGTTGAGATCTTTGAAGTCGATCTCTTTCACGTCTTCAGCAGTGAAGCGGCAGAATTTACGACGACGGAAGAAACGTGCCATTTAATAGGCTCCTCTAAAGGTCCGTGGATTACTCGTCAGCGTTATCGCTGGAGTCGCTGTCATTGCTGTCGTCGCCTTCGGCGGAGTCAGCATGCTCAGGACGCTCGCGACGCTCACGGCGCTCGCTGCGGTTCTCTTCAGCCTTCAGCATCTCGGACTGGCCGGTAACGGCTTCGTCGCGACGGATGACCAGGTTACGGATAACGGCATCGTTGTAGCGGAAGTTGTCTTCCAGCTCGGCCAGGGCCTTGCCAGTGCACTCAACGTTCAGCATCACGTAGTGAGCCTTGTGAACATTGTTGATTGCGTAGGCCAGTTGACGACGGCCCCAGTCTTCCAGGCGGTGGATCTTGCCACCATCTTCTTCGATCAGCTTGGTGTAACGCTCAACCATGCCGCCGACTTGTTCGCTCTGGTCCGGGTGAACCAGGAAGATGATTTCGTAATGACGCATGAATGCTCCTTACGGGTTAGTAGTCTGCCAGTGAATCTGGTCAGACAAGGAGTGAATGACACTGTATGTCTTGCACGGAGGGGAGGCACATGAGCGCCTGCCAGCTCGGCAAGGGGCGCAATTGTAGAGAAGCCGGGGCGCACAAGCAAGGTGATTGGTGAATATTTGAACAGCCTGAAACATATTCACAAGCTGCGGACCCATTCGCGGGTGAACCCGCGCCTACAGGGGAACGCAATCACCCTGTAGGAGCGGGTTCACCCGCGAAGAGGCCGGAACAGGCTGAGAATCAGCGCTTGACCTGACGCTGACGCACCGCTTCGAACAGGCAAACCCCGGTCGCCACCGACACATTAAGACTGCTGACGCTACCCGCCATCGGCAACTTCACGAGGAAGTCGCAATGCTCACGGGTCAGCCGGCGCATGCCCTTGCCTTCCGCCCCCATGATCATCACCAGCGGCCCGGTCAGGTCCTGCTGGTAGATCTCCTGCTCGGCCTCGCCAGCAGTACCCACGACCCACAGGCCACGCTGCTGCAATTTCTCAAGCGTACGCGCCAGGTTGGTCACAGCCACCAGCGGAATGACTTCTGCCGCGCCACAAGCCACCTTTCGCACAACCGGCGTCAGCGTTGCGGACTTGTCCTTGGGTACGATCACTGCCGTGGCACCGGCCGCATCGGCGGTACGCAGGCAGGCGCCGAGGTTGTGCGGGTCGGTCACGCCGTCCAGCACCAGGATCAGCGGCGGCGTCTCTGTGCGTTCAAGCAGCTCTTCGAGCATCAGCTCGCCCCACACCTGGCTCGGGCTGACCTCGGCAACAACGCCCTGGTGCACACCTTCGACCCAGGCATCCATCTCACGGCGCTCGGCCTGGCCGACCGGCACGCGGTTTTCCGCGGCCAGCGCCAGCAAGGTCTCGAGGCGTGGCTCGCTGCGCCCTTCCGACAGCCAGATCTGCTTGACCCGCTTTGGATGGTGCTGCAGCAATGCCTGCACGGCGTGTACGCCGTAGATCTTTTCCAGCTGACTCATGAATTGCTCTTGCTTTTGCGTGGCGCGCCGGACTTCGACGGGCCTTTACGGTGCTTGGTCGGCTTGCCGGACGGCTTGCCACCTTTCTCGGATTTGCTGCCGGCACTGCTGCGCGCGTCGGTCATCAGCGCTTTCTTCATCTCACGGCTTTTACGCACTTCAGCGTTACGCTGCACAGCATCCTTGGGGAAGTACGCTTCGGACGCTTCGCTTTTGCGGCTGCGCGGTTTGGGCGTGGCTTTCGCTTCAGTTGCCGGCTGTTGCTCGGCTTTTTCGGCAGCCGGCGCAGCGCCACGCTGCTTACGACCGATTGGTGCGGCGAGGGTCTTTTCCGACACTTCGAAGTCGATCTTGCGCTCATCCAGGTCAACACGCATGACCTTGACTTCGATGGTGTCGCCCAAGCGGAAGCTGCGACCGGTGCGCTCGCCAGCCAGGCGATGGTGTACCGGGTCGAAGTGGTAGTAGTCACCCGGCAACGCACTGACGTGCACCAGGCCCTCTACATAGATATCGGTCAGCTCGACGAACAGGCCGAAACCGGTCACCGCAGTGATCACGCCCGGGAAGGTCTCGCCCACGCGATCCTTCATGAACTCGCACTTGAGCCAGTTGACCACGTCACGGGTGGCTTCGTCAGCCCGGCGCTCGGTCATCGAGCACTGCTCGCCGAGTTGCTCCAGGGTGTTCTCGTCGTACGGGTAGATACGCGCCTTGGGGATGCTCATGGCACCGGCACGCTTGACGTGCGGGGTATCAACCTTGGAGCGGATGATGCTGCGGATGGCGCGGTGCACCAGCAGGTCCGGGTACCGGCGGATCGGCGAGGTGAAGTGCGTGTACGCCTCGTAGTTCAGCCCGAAGTGGCCGTTGTTCTCGGTGCTGTACACCGCCTGGCTCAGCGAGCGCAGCATTACCGTCTGGATCAGGTGGAAATCGGGGCGCCCGGCGATGCTCGCCAGCAGGGCCTGGTAATCCTTCGGCGACGGGTCCTTGCCCTTGTGCAGGCTCAGGCCCAACTCACCCAGGAAGGCACGCAGTTTTTCCAGGCGCTCCGGTGGAGGGCCGTCGTGCACGCGATACAACGCCGGTACACCGTGCTTCTGCAGGAACTCGGCAGTGGCCACGTTGGCCGCCAGCATGCATTCCTCGATCAGCTTGTGGGCATCGTTACGCACTGTCGGGCGAATTTCAGCGATCTTGCGCTGATCACCAAAAATGATGCGGGTTTCCTGGGTTTCGAAGTCGATGGCACCACGCGTGTGACGCGCTTCCACCAGCACCTTGTACAGGTTGTACAGGTTTTTCAGGTCGGGGACGACCTCCTTGTACTCCTCGCGCAGCGCCTTGCCCTCACGGGTGCGGGCATGCTCGAGCATGCTGCTGACCTTGTTGTAGGTCAGCCGGGCGTGGGAGTGGATTACGCCTTCGTAGAACTGATAGTCGACCATCTGGCCGGTTTTGTTCATGGTCATTTCACAAACCATGGCCAACCGGTCGACGTGCGGGTTCAGCGAGCACAGGCCGTTGGACAGTTCTTCGGGGAGCATCGGCACCACGCGCTCGGGGAAGTACACCGAGTTGCCGCGCTGCTGGGCTTCGACATCGAGGGCAGAACCCAGGCGCACGTAGCTGGACACGTCAGCGATGGCCACGTACAGGCGCCAGCCACCGGAGAACAGACGCAGCTTGCCCAGCGGTTCGCAATAAACAGCATCGTCGAAGTCGCGGGCGTCTTCACCGTCGATGGTGACGAACGGCAGATGGCGCAGGTCTACACGCTTCTCTTTGTCCTTCTCCTCGACTTCGGAGCGGAACTTGCGCGCTTCCTTGACCACGTCATTGGGCCACACGTGCGGAATGTCGTAGCTGCGCAGGGCAACGTCGATTTCCATGCCCGGCGCCATGTAGTTGCCGATGACTTCGACCACATCGCCTTGCGGCTGGAAGCGCGGCGTTGGCCAGTGGGTGATCTTGATCTCGACGAACTGGCCGATCTTGGCACCGCCGTTACGCCCGGCGGTCACCAGCACTTCCTGCTGGATCTTCGGGTTGTCCGGGGTTACGTAACCGATGCCGCCTTCTTCGAAATAGCGGCCGACCACGCTCTCGTGGGCACGGGAGATGACTTCGACCAGCACGCCTTCACGGCGGCCACGGCGGTCGACACCGGAGACGCGGGCCAAGCCGCGGTCGCCGTCGAACACCAGTCGCATCTGCGACGGGCTGAGGAACAGGTCTTCGCTGCCGTCATCGGGAATAAGGAAGCCGAAGCCGTCGCGGTGGCCGGAGACGCGACCACAGATCAGGTCCAGCTTGTCTACCGGGGCATAAGTGCCGCGCCGGGTATAGATAAGCTGGCCATCGCGCTCCATGGCACGCAGGCGGCGGCGCAGGGCTTCGATCTGGTCTTCTTCATACAGACCGAACTCTTTTGCCAGCTCCTCGCGGGCAGCAGGTTCGCCTCGGTCGGCGAGACGCTGCAGGATCAGCTCACGGCTGGGAATGGGGTTGTCGTATTTTTCCGCTTCGCGAGCGGCCTCGGGATCGAGGGATTGCCAATCGGCCATCAGAAGGGGTTCACCTTGGGGTATATAGATATGAATTCTGGCATAGGCGTATTGAAACCGGAAATGTCTGCCTTGGACAGCCCCCGCTGCAGTGCATAAACAGCAGAAATAGGCTCGTGGAATCAACGAGTTGAATTTTTTGAATTTTTTTTCGATTGGGGGCTTTACAGCCTTGGGGAGCGTCCGTATAGTGCGCACCACAACGACGGACAACCCCGAAGTTGTAGTAGAGATGAACGACGCTGTAAAGCATCAAGTAACCTCGAATGTGTGCCCAGGTGGCGGAATTGGTAGACGCGCTGGTTTCAGGTATCAGTGACCGCAAGGTCGTGGAAGTTCGAGTCTTCTCCTGGGCACCAAGTATTTCAAGTAACAGATGACCAAGGATCTGTTACTACTGTGTGAAAGCGAACAATAGTCGCCTTCTGCAGATGATGTAAAGCTTTGCCCAGGTGGCGGAATTGGTAGACGCGCTGGTTTCAGGTATCAGTGACCGCAAGGTCGTGGAAGTTCGAGTCTTCTCCTGGGCACCATACAAAAACCCACTAGCTTGCTAGTGGGTTTTTTCTTGCCTGCGATTTTTGTACCCCCCTCCTTCCCCGATACGCGCACGTTGCAGGAGCGGGTTCACCCGCGAAGAGTCCCCTACAAGCAACACCCCCCCTTGCACCATGGTCTGACCATGAATTTCTCGTCACCCGGCCACTTGAGAAAGAATTTCGTTTACCATTGTTTCCAAATATGTAGCCGTAAGCGAGGAAGTACCCGCATGACGATCCGCCCGCAACCGCTGATGCGCACCTTGGCCGCCGCAGTGCTGAGCCTGGTCATCGGCGCTCCGGCCGCCATGGCAGACGCACCGGTCACGCTGACCATGTACAACGGTCAGCACAAGGAAATCGGCGAAGCCATTGCCAAGGCCTATGAGACCAAGACCGGCGTTCACATTGACATCCGCAAAGGCAGCAGCAACCAGCTGGCCAGCCAGATCATCGAGGAAGGCGACCGTTCGCCAGCCGACATCATCTACACCGAAGAGTCCCCGCCCCTGAACAACCTGGGCGAGCTGGGCCTGCTGGCCAAGATTGACGACGCCACGTTGAACATGATGCCCAAGGAGTACGTTGGCGCCAACGGCACCTGGATGGGTATCACCGCCCGTACGCGCATCGTGGTGTACAACCCGAAGAAAGTCGACGAGAAAGACCTGCCGACCACAGTGATGGACTTCGCCAACCCTGAGTGGGAAGGCCGCGTCGGCTACGTCCCCACCAGCGGTGCGTTCCAGGAGCAGGCCGTGGCCATTCTGAAGATGCACGGGCGTGAAGCCACCGAAGAATGGTTGACCGGCCTGAAAGCCTTCGGCAAGACCTACACCAACAACATGGTTGCCCTCAAAGCCGTAGAAAAGGGTGAAGTGGCTGCGGTACTGGTGAACAACTACTACTGGTACGCGCTTGAACGCGAACGCGGCAAGCTGGACACCAAGCTCTATTACCTGGCCGACGGCGATGCTGGCAACCTGGTTACTATCTCCGGCGCAGGCGTGGTCAAGGCCAGCAAACACCCGAAAGAAGCCCAGGCCCTGCTCAACTGGATGGCCAGCGAAGAAGGCCAGCGCGTGATCACCCAGACCACCGCCGAGTACCCGCTGCACAAGGGCATGGTTTCTGACCGCAGCCTGAAACCGTTCGACGAGCTGCGCCCGCCGAAGATCTCGCCAGCTGACCTGGGCAATGCCGAGGAAGCCATCGAACTTGAGCGTGAGGTCGGCCTGCTCTGATGACTGCCGCCCTGTCCGAACCGGTGCCGGTACGCTTCGTACCGCGCCGCAAGCGCCCTTCCATCTGGGTAGTGCTGCCTGTGCTGTTCCTAGTGGCAATGAGCTTGCTGCCACTGGCTTATGTCGCCATCAAAGCCTGGGAAGCCGGCTGGCGCGAAGCTTTGCACCTGCTGTGGCGGCCCTTCGTCTGGGGACTGATGCGCAACACCCTGATGCTGATGGTCGGGGTGACGCTGACCTGCATGGTGGTCGGCCTGGCACTGGCCTGGCTGCTGGAGCGCAGTAACCTGGCCGGCCGCCGGTTGTGGGGCGTGGTGCTGTGCCTGCCATTCGCCGTGCCGTCGTTCGTCAGCAGCTTCACCTGGGTGTCGCTAAGTTCGGACTTTGAAGGCCTGGGCGGCGCGATCATGGTCATGGCCCTATCCAAGTACCCGCTGGTGTTCCTGCCCGTTGCCGCAACCCTGCGCAACCTTGACACCTCGCTGGAGGAGTCGGCACGCACCTTGGGTTGCAGCCGCTGGGGCGTGTTCAGCAAAGTCACCCTGCCGCTGCTGTGGCCGTCGATGCTCGGCGGTGCGCTACTGATAGCCCTGCATATGCTGGTGGAGTTTGGCGCGCTGTCGATCCTCGGCCTGCAAACCTTTACCACGGCGATCTACCAGCAGTTCGAACTGGAGTTCAGCAATGCCAACGCGGCCATGCTGTCTGCCGTGCTGTTGGCGATGTGCCTGGCAATGCTGTGGCTGGAACTGCGGGTGCGCGGCAAAGCCCGCCATGTACGTATTGGCCAGGGCGTAGCGCGGCGTGCGCAACCGGTGCGGCTGCGCGGCTGGGCGGTGCTGGCGCAACTGTTCTGCGTGGGCCTGGCGGTGCTGGGCAGCGGCATTCCGCTGGCGATGCTCGGTTACTGGCTGAGCGTAGGTTCGTCGGCGGCATTTCCGGTGGCGGCCATCTCGAAGGCGTTGTTCACCTCGCTGTCGGTGTCGCTGGGCGGTGCCGGCTTTTGTGTGCTGCTGGCTCTGCCTATCAGCTTCCTGGTGGTGCGCTACAAAGGCCGCCTGGCGATTTGGGCTGAGCGTCTGCCCTACCTCCTGCACGCCCTGCCCGGCCTGGTGATTGCCCTGACCCTGGTGTTCTTCGCCCTGCACTACGTGCCGGCGCTGTACCAGACCACGGCACTGTTGTTGCTGGCCTATGCGCTGCTGTTCCTGCCGCTGGCCCAGTCGCCGGTGCGCACCGCGCTTAACAAGGCTTCGCCGACGCTGGAAGAAGCCGCACGCACCCTGGGCGCCAGCAGCTTTGCCGCATTCTGCCGGGTGACCTTGCCGATCATCTTCCCGGCCATGGCGGCGGCCTTCGCCCTGGTGTTTCTGGATGCCATGAAGGAGCTGACGGCTACCCTGCTGCTCAGCCCGACCGGCATGACCACCCTGGCCACCGAGGTGTGGGCGCACACAGCCAACGTCGAGTTCGCGGCAGCGGCGCCTTATGCGGCACTGCTGATCGTGGTGTCGGGGTTGCCCGTTTATCTGCTGACTACGCGGATGTATCTGAACAAAGCTTGATCCGCGTCGCCTTCATCGCCGGCAAGCCAGCTCCCACAGGTACCGCGCCGCCCTCAAGGCCTGGGCAGGACCTGTGGGAGCTGGCTTGCCGGCGATGAGGCCATCAGATGTTACGCAGCATCCGGCGGACGATTGGCCCATGAGCCTTGCCGACGGGCAGCATGTAGAGGCGGCCGAAACGATTGAAGCACTGCACCGAGGTGGTCACATTCAAGCGTTGCCAGCCCTGCTCTGCTTCATCCAGATCCATGCTCACCATCACCGCCAGGTGCGTGTCACGCGAGGTCAGGACCAGTTGCTGGTCGCTGATTGCCTCGACGGTAAAGAAATCCAGCAACTCACCCACCGCCGGCACCCGGTCGGGGTTGCGCGATGAAAAACCGTGGATTGTAGCAACGTTGAACCGACGCGAGATGAAGTCGCGCAGGCGAAAGGCAATGGCCAGCCAGCCCGGAACGTCCGAGGTCATGGCGCAGTAGGCCTGGATGGCGGTCATTAGTGCGGTGACGCAAATGCCATCGCTATGAAGAAAATCCAGTTCGGCCGGAGCGGCGACCAGTTGGGCGGACATGAACAACTCCCTTTGCCATGTGTCGCCGCCATCATAGCAACACCTCTCACAAGGCCGCTCCTACAGGGACCGCGTCAGGCGCGAAATTGGCCAAGGCTTGCCCGTAGCTGCGCCGCCAAGTCATCCAGCACCTTGCTGCTGGCCGTGGTCTGCATCACCACCTCGGCTGATCGCTCAGCCTGGGCATGGATAGTCTCCACCCGCCCACGCACCGCCTGCGCGCCATTCGCCTGCTGCTCGGCCGCCCTGGTCGCCAGGCCAATGGCCGCATGCACCTGCTCCACGGCCGCCTGCACCGACTGCTGGCGGCGCTCGTTGTCACGCAGCACCAACAACCCTTCACTGGCCTTGAGCCCAGCCTGACTGATGGTGGCCACTGCTTCCTTGGCACCTTTTTGCAGCGCGGTAATGTGCGCCTGAATGTCGCCGGTAGAGCTTTGCGTTTTGCTCGCCAGCGCCCGCACTTCATCGGCCACTACAGCGAATCCGCGGCCAGTCTCACCAGCGCGTGCGGCTTCGATTGCAGCGTTGAGGGCCAGCAGATTGGTCTGCTCGGCAATGCCATGGATGACGGTCAGCACCACTTCAATCTGTTCGCTCTGCTTGGCCAGGCGCTCGATCACCTGAGAGCCCGTTTCGACCTGCCCGGCGAGGTTCTCGATCAGGCTCGCCAGTTGCGTCGAGGAACGGCTGTTCTCATCGGTCGCCTGGCGAATGTCCACCACCTGCTGCAACGCCGCCTGCATAGCATGGCTTTCAGCCTGAGCCTCGTCAGCCATGCTCGACAGGTCGCGCAGGCTGGCGGCCACTTCGTCACGCTGCAACGCCGCCGCGGCATCGGCACCGGCATTGCGCTGGGCCATGGTGCCGATCTCGACGCCGGTACGCTGGGCCACCTCGCCAGCCTCGCGGACGATGGGCTGCAGCTTGTCGACAAAGCGATTGACCGCCGACGCCATGTCG
>AZIG01002478.1_pt1 | contig 45519 bp, 37 predicted proteins | sample 359071 | NCBI WGS metagenome assembly AZIG01 (sample SAMN02429714, study PRJNA222667) | marine sediment metagenome | biome: Sediment sample; isolation source: enrichment culture of sample MGS-AQ(UA) from oil contaminated terminal site... | place: Jordan: Aqaba | collected 2011-05-15 | depth 18 m m | reverse complement strand
GTCAGCCTCAACGTGGCGCGCCTGGCCCCGCAGCGGGTGGCCAGCCTGAGCCTGGTGGCCAGCGCCGGTCTGGGCGAAGCAATCAACGGGCAGTACTTGCAAGGTTTCGTCACCGCGGCCAACCGCAATGCACTCAAACCGCAGATGGTGCAATTGTTTGCCGACCCGGCGCTGGTCACCCGGCAAATGCTGGAGGACATGCTCAAGTTCAAGCGCCTGGAAGGTGTGGACCAGGCCCTGCAGCAGCTGGCAGGCGCACTCGCCGACGGCGACCGGCAGCGCCACGACTTGCGCGGGGTACTGGGCAATCACCCGGCACTGGTGGTGTGGGGTGGCAAGGATGCGATCATCCCGGCCAGCCATGCCGAGGGCCTGGAAGCCGAAGTACTGGTGCTGCCAGAGGCCGGCCACATGGTGCAGATGGAGGCGGCCGAACAGGTCAACCAGCAACTGCTCGCGTTCCTGCGCAAGCACTAAGCCCTTTTCGTGAGCCTGGAGAACAACAATGAATGACCTGAGCCACACCCACATGCGCGCGGCCGTCTGGCATGGCCGCAACGATATCCGTGTCGAACAGGTACCTTTGCCGGCCGACCCTGCGCCGGGCTGGGTGCAGATCAAGGTGGACTGGTGCGGCATCTGCGGCTCCGACCTGCACGAGTATGTTGCCGGCCCGGTGTTTATCCCGGTAGAGGCCCCGCACCCGCTGACCGGCATTCAGGGCCAGTGCATCCTCGGCCACGAGTTCTGCGGCCACATCGCCAAGCTTGGCGAAGGCGTGGAAGGCTATGCCGTAGGCGACCCGGTGGCGGCAGACGCCTGCCAGCATTGCGGCACCTGCTATTACTGCACCCATGGCCTGTACAACATCTGCGAACGCCTGGCCTTTACCGGCCTGATGAACAACGGTGCCTTCGCCGAGCTGGTCAACGTGCCCGCCAACCTGCTCTACCGGCTGCCGCAGGGCTTCCCTGCCGAAGCCGGGGCACTGATCGAACCGCTGGCGGTGGGTATGCACGCGGTGAAAAAGGCTGGCAGCCTGCTTGGGCAAACCGTTGTAGTGGTGGGGGCCGGCACCATCGGCCTGTGCACCATCATGTGTGCCAAGGCTGCGGGGGCGGCGCAGGTCATCGCCCTTGAGATGTCCTCTGCGCGTAAAGCCAAAGCCAAAGAGGTAGGCGCCAACGTGGTGCTGGACCCCAGCCAGTGCGATGCCCTGGCGGAAATCCGCGCACTGACAGCAGGGCTGGGCGCCGATGTGAGTTTTGAGTGCATCGGCAACAAACATACGGCCAAGCTGGCCATCGACACCATCCGCAAAGCAGGCAAGTGCGTGCTGGTGGGTATTTTCGAAGAGCCCAGCGAGTTCAACTTCTTCGAGCTGGTGTCCACCGAGAAGCAGGTGCTGGGGGCGTTGGCGTACAACGGCGAGTTTGCCGACGTGATTGCCTTCATTGCTGATGGTCGTCTGGATATTCGCCCGCTGGTAACCGGCCGGATCGGATTGGAGCAGATTGTTGAGCTGGGCTTCGAGGAACTGGTGAACAACAAAGAGGAGAACGTGAAGATCATCGTTTCACCAGGTGTGCGCTGATTGCACCTTGAAGGCAACGTGGCACCTGTGGGAGCGGGCGGGCCCGCGAAGAAGCAACACGGTGGAGGGCACCGGCTTCGCCGGTGTTCGCGGCTGAAGCCGCTCCTACAGGGCACGCGCAAGGTTCCAAGGCTGTGCGCCGACACATGGGCTCGCTGTCTCAGGATCCCATTCTGCGTCATACTCGGCAGACCTATTGCCCGGTCCTTGCCATGCGTCCATTGCTCCCCATTACCCTGGTCCTGCTGCTCGCCGCCTGTGGCGATGGCGAATCGCTGCTCCCGCCGGACGCACGGCTGCCTGACGGTGGGCGTTACCGGGGGCAGGTGGTCGATGGCCTGCTGCAGGGCGAGGGCCGGATCGACTACCCCAACGGCAGCTGGTACGCCGGCAGCTTCAAGGACGGCCAGTGGCACGGCCAGGGCGAATGGCATGGCCAGAACGGCGAGGTCTACCGCGGCCAGTTCGCCGAGGGGCTGTTTCAGGGCCTGGGCGACCTGACCACCCCGGGCAGCCACTATAGCGGCACCTTCCGCCACGGCCGCCGCGACGGCGAGGGCACCCTCAAGCAAGCCGACCAGACCTATCGCGGCCAGTTCAAGGACGACCTGTACGACGGCGCAGGCCAGCTGGAGCTGGCCGACGGCAGTCGCTATCAAGGCTTGTTCGCCAAGGGCAAGCCCAACGGCGCCGGGGTGCGCAGCGATGCCAGCGGCAACCAGTTCAGCGGCCTCTTCGTCAACGGCCAGCTACAAGGCGCCGGCACCTACGACAGCGTTGATGGCGAGCAGTACATCGGCGAGTTCAAGGACAACCGCCTGGAGGGCCGTGGCCGCTACGAAAATGCCGATGGCGATGTGTGGATCGGTGAATTCAAGGACGGCTCGCTGAACGGCGAAGGGGAACTACTGGGCAGCGATGGCAGCCACTACAAGGGTGAGTTCGCCGACTGGCACCTATCGGGCCAGGGCAGCCTGCAACTGCCCGACGGCAGCAAGTACATCGGCGGGTTCCTGAACGATGCCTACCATGGCCACGGGCGACTGATCCTGGCCAGTGGCAAGGTCGAAAGCGGAACATGGGCCAACGGCGTGCGCGTGCGCGACCAGAATGGCAAGCTGCTGCCAGACCCACTGGACCTGGCTTTGCTCAACCAGGGCCGGCTGCTGAACGAGGCACTGGCTCGGGTACCACGCTCGGCGCCACCGATCCAGCTGTATAGCCTGGTAGTGGCCGGCGATGGCCAGCAAAGCGTATTCCTGCGCGAAGCCGACTACGTCAGCAAGATGCTCAAGGTGCGTTTTGGCGCGAGTGGCCAGGTCACGCTGGTCAACCACCGCGACCACATGGCCACACGCCCCATGGCCACCCGCGAGAACCTGTCCCGCGCCGCCACAACCCTGGCAGAGCGCAGCGGCCCCGAAGACCTGGTGTTCATCTACCTCACCAGCCATGGCAGCCAGGACCACCAACTGGTGCTCGACCAGCCCCGCCTGCAACTGGCCGATCTGTCTGCTGACGAGCTGGCCACTGCCCTGGCCCCGCTGAAGGATCGCGACAAGGTAATCGTCATCTCCGCCTGCTATTCAGGGGGCTATATCGCCCCGCTCAAAGACGAGCGCACGCTGATCATGACCGCTGCCCGGGCCGACCGCGTCTCCTTCGGTTGCTCGGAAGAAGCCGACTTCACCTACTTTGGCGATGCCCTGTTCGCGGAAGCGCTGAACCAGACCGACGACCTGAAACAGGCGTTTGAACTGGCGCGCGCCAGCGTTGCCGAAAGAGAACATAGGGAAGGCTTCGAGGCCTCCGAGCCGCAGCTGTGGGCACCGCCCGCCGTGCTTGAGCACTGGCAGCACCTGCGCCAGCAACAAGCCGAAGAAGCGTTGCGTAACGCCGCACAGGCCAACGTGAGGGAACAGGCAAAAACGCCCGGCACTCACTAGACTTGTGTGTAACAAGGGAGAGACATCATGTACTTGACGCCTCAGCATGTCCTGCTTGCCGGAGCCACCGGCCTGACCGGTGAACACCTGCTGGACCGCCTGCTCAACGAGCCCACCATCACCCGTGTACTGGCGCCTACACGCCGACCATTGGCCGAGCACCCGCACCTGGAAAACCCGGTGGGCGACCCGGCGGTATTCCTTCCGCAACTGGCTGGCCGGGTCGACATCGCTTACTGCTGCCTGGGCACTACGCTGAAGCAGGCCGGCTCCGAGTCGGCGTTCCGCGCAGTGGATCTGGACATGGTGGTCGCCTTCAGCAAGCGCGCCCGGGAAATGGGCGCGCGGCATCTGCTGGTGGTCAGTGCAGTAGGCGCCGACCCCAAGTCGTCAATTTTCTATAACCGGGTCAAGGGCGAGATGGAAGAAGCGCTCAAGGCTCAGGACTGGCCACAGTTGACCATCGTGCGGCCCTCATTCCTGCTGGGCGAGCGGCTGGAGCCACGGCTGACTGAACAGCTTGTGGCGCCGTTTTCCAGGTTGATTCCCGGGAAGTACCGGGGAATCGAGGCTTGTACCCTGGCGCGGGCCCTGTGGCGGCTGGCGCTGGAGGAAGAAGACGGCGTGCGGGTTGTGGAGTCGGATGAGTTGCGCAAGTTGGGCAGGATCTAGGCTTCGCTTGTGCTGGCCTCCTCGCGGGCACGCCCGCTCCCACAGGGTCTCCATAATCTTCCAGTGACTACTCACCAGTAGGAATGGGCGTGCCTGCGAAGAGGCCATCACAGGCCGCCGGTAGCCTGGAAGCCTATGCCGGCCGCTGTCAGCAAAGACAACGGCAGCAGCAGGGTATCGAGTAGCATGCTGCCGGGCAGATCCAGGCGCGGATACGCCGGAGCGTCCGCCCCGTAATGATCCCGCGGGCAACACCCGCCATTGATCACATACAAATCCAGCCGGGTACCGGCATACACCACCGGTGCGCCGGGCTTGTTGGCATCCAGCGTGCGCACAGTGGCGCACCCACCCAGCATCACAAGCGCCAGCAACCCCGCCAGTGCTCGCTTCAATCATCCACCCCGAAGTGGTGCTCGCCCCAACGTGGCAACATGTCCTGGGGGATGTTCAGCAGGTTGAGGATACGCGCCACGACAAAGTCGACCAGGTCGTCGATGGTCTGCGGCTGGTGATAGAACCCCGGAGCCGCCGGCAAGATGACCGCGCCCATTTGCGACAGCTTGAGCATGTTTTCCAGGTGGATGGTGGAGAATGGCGCTTCGCGTGGCACCAGGATCAGTTGACGACGCTCCTTGAGGGTGACGTCGGCAGCCCGCTCGATCAGGTTGTTGCAGGCGCCAGTGGCGATGGCCGACAAAGTGCCAGTGGAACAGGGGACCACCACCATTGCCGCCGGGGCGCCAGAACCCGAGGCTACCGGCGACATCCAGTCTTCCTTGCCATACACACGGATCTGCCCATCGGCCGCGCCGGTGTATTCAGTCAGAAACGCCTGCATCGCCTGGGGCTTGGCCGGCAACACAACATCTGTCTCGGTGGCCATCACCAACTGTGCGGCCTTGGAGATCAGGAAGTGCACCTCGCGGTCTTCGCGTACCAGGCAATCGAGCAGGCGAAGGCCATACTGGGCACCCGAGGCGCCCGTCATGGCCAGGGTGATGCGTTCCGGCCCGCTCACTTCAGCGCCTCGGCCAGCTTGCCGTGCAGGCCGCCGAAGCCGCCGTTGCTCATGATCACCACATGGGTGCCTGGGCGAGCCTGGCCTTTGATCCGCTCGATGATCGCTTCGAGGCTATCGGCCACCACGCTCGGCACCTTGCACTGCGCGGCGGTGGCGGCCAGGTCCCAGCCGAGGTTGGCCGGCGCATACCAGATCACCTGGTCGGCGTCGTTGACGCTTTCTGGCAGGCCGTCACGATGGGCACCGAGTTTCATCGAGTTGGAACGTGGCTCGATCACCGCGATCACAGGCGCCTCCCCCACCCGCTTGCGCAGGCCGTCGAGCGTGGTGGCAATGGCAGTCGGATGGTGGGCGAAGTCATCATAGATGGTCACACCTTGTACTTCGGCAACCTTCTCCATGCGCCGCTTGACGCTCTTGAACGCACTCAGGCCGTCGATGCCCATGGCCGGCACCACGCCTACATGACGCGCGGCTGCCAGGGTGGCCAAGGCGTTGGCGACGTTGTGCTGGCCGGTCAGTGCCCAGTCCACCACACCCTGCACTTCACCCTCGAACAGTACTTCAAAGCGCGAGCCATCGGGGCTGAGCAGGCGGGCTTGCCACTGGCCGCCCTCCCCGGTGGTTTGCACAGGGGTCCAGCAGCCCATGCCGATCACACGCTCCAGCGCTTGCTCGGTGGTCGGGTGGATGACCAGGCCTTCGCTGGGGATAGTCCGCACCAAGTGGTGGAACTGCCGCTCGATCGAGGCCAGGTCCGGGAAGATGTCTGCGTGATCGAACTCAAGATTGTTGAGGATCGCGGTACGCGGGTGATAGTGGACGAACTTCGAGCGCTTGTCGAAGAAGGCGCTGTCGTACTCGTCGGCCTCCACCACAAAGAACGGCGTGTCGCCCAAACGGGCCGACACCGAGAAGTTCTGCGGCACACCACCAATCAGGAAACCCGGGCTCATGCCGGCGTGTTCCAGCACCCAGGCCAACATGCTGCTGGTGGTGGTCTTGCCGTGAGTACCGGCAACAGCCAGCACCCAGCGACCTTGCAGCACGTGATCGGCCAGCCACTGCGGGCCGGAGACGTAGGGCAGGCCCTTGTTCAGCACGTATTCAACCGCTGGGTTGCCGCGCGACATGGCGTTGCCGATGACCACCAGGTCTGGCGCCGGGTCCAGCTGGGCCGGGTCATAGCCTTGGGTCAGCTCGATACCCTGGGCTTCGAGCTGGGTGCTCATCGGGGGATAGACGTTGGCGTCGGAGCCGGTGACGCGGTGGCCAAGTTCCTTGGCCAGCACCGCCAGCGAACCCATGAAAGTGCCGCAAATACCGAGAATGTGAATATGCATGGTCGACCTCGCAAAACATCGAGGCAGGGTAGCCCAGGGCGCGACAAATCGCACCCGCTGTTTCGCTCAGTCGCCCCTTGTAATGCCGTGCTTGCGCAGTTTTCGATACAAGGTATTGCGGCTGATGCCCAAGTGCTCGGCGACGCGGGTGAGATGCCAGTGTTTTGCCTCCAGGACCTCCTTCAGCGCTTGCCGCTCGGCGTCGAGCAGGACCTCGGTCCCTACAGATTCACCCTCAATCTCTGCGGCACCGCCGGACCTGTGGGAGCGGGCTTGCCCGCGAACGAGGGCAACGCCCTCGCCCTCTATTGCCTGGTCGGACATCTTCACGGGCTCACCCGCCCTCACGGTAGGTGGGCTGGTGCGGATGACTGCGGGGAGGTCCGCAAAGGTAATGCGGGCATCTTCACAAAGCGCTACCAAAGTACGCAGCACATTGCGCATCTGCCGCACGTTCCCCGGCCAGGTAAATTCGAGCAACGCCTGCCGCGCCCTGGGCTCGATGTCTATGCGTTGCCCCTGCGTCTCCTGGCGTAGCAGAAAGTCCAGCAACTGCGCCTTGTCACTGCGTTCTCGCACCGCCGGCAACGCCACCTCCAGGCCATTGAGGCGGTAATACAGGTCCTCGCGGAAACTGCCCTGTTCAACCCGTTCCAGCAGGTCACGGTGCGTAGCACTGACGATGCGCACGTCCACCGCCTGTGGCTCTCCCCCGATCGGCACCACCTGGCGCTCCTCCAGCACCCGCAGCAGGCGGGTTTGCAGGGCAAGCGGCATATCGCCGATCTCGTCCAGCAGCAAGGTGCCGCCGTCGGCCTGCAACAGCTTGCCGCGCATGCCCTCCTTGCGCGCGCCGGTAAAACTGCCGCCGCGATACCCGAACAGCTCACTCTCGATCAGGCTTTCCGGGATAGAAGCGCAGTTGATGGCTACGAACGGCTTGCCGCGCCGCTCACTGGCCTGATGCACAGCCTGGGCGAAGGCCTCCTTGCCACAGCCGGTCTCGCCGCGCAGCAGCAATGGCACATCGCGCTCGAACACCCGCACGCTGCGGCGGAAATCATTTTGCAACGCAGGGTCCAGCAGACAGACCAGCGGCTCCACTTCACGTGCAGGCCGCGGCTGGGCGGCCGGCACTGACCAAACCGGCGCCCGGGCCTGCCCCCGCAGGCTGGCGAACACCTGGCGACCATCCAGGGTGCGCAGCGGCCAGACAGTGCTGCCGCCGGGCGTGGCACGGCTGAACATTTCGTCATGGCTGCACGCGAAAAAGCACTCCAACGGTTTGCCCAGCACGCCACCCCGTACCGTGCCCAGCAGGTTCAGTGCGCTTTGGTTGGCAGCGCAAATGCGGCCATCGCCGTCGAACGCCAGCAAGCCTTCGCTGAACAGGCCGACCGACTCGGCTTGCAGGTGAAAACGCAATAACCATTGCTGCTCGAAATGGCGCAGGAAATAGCAGCTCTCGATCATCTTCGCCGACAGGTTGACCAATGCCATGGTGTGGAACTGGCTTTGCCGCGATACGTCGGGGCGGGCAGAGGACACGTCGAGTACCGCCAGCAGTTCGCCATGCGGGTCGAACACCGGGCTGGCCGAGCAGGTCAGGCCGGTGTGACGGCCACGGAAGTGCTCGTTCTGGTGGATGGTCAGCGCCTGGCGTTCGACCAGGCAGGTGCCGATGCCATTGGTGCCCTCGCGCGCCTCGCTCCAGTCGGCGCCCAGCCACAGCCCGGCCTGTTCGAAGCTGCGCCGCTCGGTGGGGGCACTGACGCAGTTGAGGATCACCCCGCGGGCATCGGTCAGCAGCACCGCGTGGCCCGCGCCGGAAAGCTGCTGGTGCAGGCTGTTCATTTCATGGTCGGCAATTTGCAGCACCTGGTGCAGGCGCTCGCGGCTTTCCAGCAGGCGCCCATGCTCAAGCACCACCGGGGCTTCGATCACCGCCGGGTCGAGGTGGTAGTCCTCCAGGCAGCGCAGCCAGGAACGGGCGATGGACGGGTCACTGCCGCCCTCCCCGGCCCCACCATGGGCAACGCTATGGACCTGCCGGGCATGGCGAGTGAAGTGATTGCTCTGCATTGTTGTAATTCTCCGCAGATAGAGCGTCAGCCCAGCATCCTCCACCCGGGTAGGCTTTGCAATGCACACACCGATGACGTGTCGCAAACGGCACAAAGTGTCACCCCTGGCGTACCGACGCCGGCACAGCCCCTCTTTGAGAGGGCCGGTAAAAATGACCCAAGTCATTGATTTGCCTGGCACGGCCAACACTGGCCCAACCCTTGCTCTATGCTTTTCAACTCCCTAAAAAGCACAATACCAAGGAGACACACCATGCGTTATGCACATCCCGGTACCGAGGGCGCGAAGGTTTCCTTCAAGAACCGCTACGGCAACTACATCGGTGGTGAGTTCGTTGCTCCGGTAAAGGGGCAGTACTTCGAAAATACCTCCCCGGTGAATGGCAAGCTGATCGCTGAATTCCCCCGCTCTACTGCCGAAGACATCGAGAAAGCCCTGGATGCCGCCCATGCTGCGGCCGACGCCTGGGGCCGCACTTCAGTGCAGGATCGTTCCAACGTTCTGCTGAGGATTGCCGACCGTATCGAGCAGAACCTCGAACTGCTGGCCATCACCGAAACCTGGGACAACGGCAAGCCGATCCGCGAAACCCTCAACGCCGACATTCCGCTGGCAGTCGACCACTTCCGATATTTCGCTGGCTGCATCCGCGCCCAGGAAGGCGGCGCTGCCGAAATCAATGAAGGCACCGTGGCCTACCACATCCACGAGCCACTGGGCGTGGTCGGGCAGATCATCCCCTGGAACTTCCCGATCCTGATGGCTGCCTGGAAGCTTGCCCCGGCACTGGCCGCTGGTAACTGCGTGGTGCTCAAGCCTGCCGAACAGACGCCGCTGGGCATTACCGTCCTGCTCGAAGTCATTGGCGACCTGTTGCCACCTGGCGTGCTCAACGTGGTGCAAGGCTACGGCCGCGAAGCCGGTGAAGCCCTGGCCACCAGCAAGCGCATCGCCAAGATCGCCTTCACCGGCTCTACCCCGGTGGGCTCGCACATCATGAAATGCGCGGCCGAGAACATCATCCCGTCCACCGTCGAACTGGGTGGCAAGTCGCCGAACGTGTACTTCGAAGACATCATGCAGGCCGAGCCAAGCTTCATCGAGAAGGCGGCAGAAGGCATGGTGCTGGCGTTCTTCAACCAGGGTGAAGTGTGCACCTGCCCGTCGCGTGCCCTGGTGCAAGAGTCGATCTACCCGCAGTTCATGGAAGTGGTGATGAAGAAGGTGCTGCAGATCAAGCGCGGCGACCCGCTGGACACCGACACCATGGTCGGCGCCCAGGCCTCGCAGCAGCAGTTCGAAAAGATCCTCTCGTACCTGCAGATTGCCCAGGACGAAGGCGCCGAGCTGCTCACCGGCGGCAAGGTCGAGAAGCTGGAAGGTGCGCTGGCTACCGGTTACTACATCCAGCCGACCCTGCTCAAGGGCAACAACAAGATGCGCGTGTTCCAGGAAGAAATCTTCGGCCCGGTGGTCAGCGTCACCACCTTCAAGGACGAAGCCGAGGCACTGGCGATTGCCAACGACACCGAGTTCGGCCTGGGCGCCGGCGTGTGGACCCGCGACATCAACCGTGCCTACCGCATGGGCCGCGGCATCAAGGCTGGCCGTGTGTGGACCAACTGCTACCACCTGTACCCGGCGCATGCCGCATTCGGCGGGTACAAGAAGTCGGGGGTCGGGCGTGAGACGCACAAAATGATGCTGGATCACTATCAGCAGACCAAGAACCTGCTGGTGAGCTACGACATCAATCCGTTGGGCTTCTTCTAGACCGCGTCGCCTTCTTCGCGGGTAAACCCGCTCCTACAGGTTCACCGTTGGTTCCAGAACCGGTGCGGTACCTGTGGGAGCGGGCAAGCCCGCGAAGAGGCCGGACCTGCTTTACACAAAACCCAGGGCGGCAACCGTGCACCAGCCGCTCTGGCTCGCTTCCTGCAGCACCCATCACCATCGGTCCGGAACCCTTCCGGCCACCAAGAAAAACAACAGGTGAATCTATGCCAAGCGAACATTCCGCCGGATCGCCGGCAGGCTCTTCCGTCGACTTCGAGAAAGTCGGCTCTGACTATTTCCAGCAACGTGAACTGAAAAAAGGCGCCGCCGGCTGGGTACTGCTGGTCGGCCTGGGCGTGGCCTACGTCATTTCCGGCGATTACGCCGGCTGGAACTTCGGCCTGGCGCAGGGCGGCTGGGGTGGCATGTTCCTGGCCACCTTGCTGATGGCCACCATGTACCTGTGCATGTGCTTCTCGCTGGCCGAGCTGTCGTCGATGATCCCCACCGCTGGCGGCGGCTACGGCTTTGCCCGCAGTGCCTTCGGCCCGTGGGGCGGCTTTCTGACCGGCACGGCGATCCTTATCGAATACGCCATCGCCCCTGCCGCCATCGCGGTGTTCATCGGCGCCTACTGCCAATCGCTGTTCGGTATCGGCGGCTGGATGATCTACCTGGCGTTCTACATCGTGTTCATCAGCATCCACATTTTCGGCGTGGGTGAGGCACTGAAGCTGATGTTCATCATCACCGCCATTGCCGCCATTGCCCTGGCCGTATTCCTGATAGGCATGGTGCCCCATTTTGATGCGGCCAACCTGTTCGACATCGCCAAAACGGACGCCGTCGGCGCCAGCAGCTTCCTGCCGTTCGGCTATGTCGGCGTGTGGGCAGCCATCCCCTACGCCATCTGGTTCTTCCTTGCCGTCGAAGGCGTGCCGCTGGCCGCAGAAGAAACCAAGAACCCCAAGCGTGACCTGCCTCGCGGCCTGATCGGTGCCATGCTGGTACTGCTGGCCTTCGCCTTGCTGATCCTGGTGGTCGGCCCGGGCGGCGCAGGCTCCGAGGCGCTGAAGGCCTCCGGTAACCCGCTGGTCGAAGCCCTGTCGAAGGCCTACGGCGGCTCCACCTGGATGGGCGGCTTCGTCAACCTGGTCGGTCTGGCCGGGCTGATCGCCAGCTTCTTCTCGATCATCTATGCCTATTCCCGGCAGATCTTCGCCCTGTCCCGCGCCGGTTACCTGCCGCGCAAACTGTCGGAAACCAACAAGAGCAAGGCCCCGGTAATGGCCTTGGTCATCCCGGGCATCATCGGCTTTGCCCTGTCGCTGACGGGCCAGGGTGACTTGCTGATCCTGGTGGCAGTGTTTGGCGCTACCCTGTCTTACGTGCTGATGATGGCTGCGCACATCACCCTGCGCATCCGCCGGCCAAAGATGGAACGCCCCTACCGCACCCCGGGTGGCATCTTCACCTCCGGTCTGGCCCTGGTGCTGGCGTGCATCGCCGTGGTCGCCGGATTCCTGGTTGACCCGCGGGTAGTCATTGGCGCTGCAGTGATCTATGCGGTATTAATTGCCTACTTTGCTTTCTACAGCCGCCACCACCTGGTTGCGGGCACACCGGAAGAGGAATTCGCCGCGATCCAGAAGGCCGAAGAGGCCCTGCACTGATCGCCGCCACCCGCCGCGGGGCAACCCGCGGCTCTGGAGATTCTGTATGGCAAGTTTCGTACACACGGTCGGCCACTTGGTCTACCGCTTCGACAGCCTCAAGGACGTGATGGCCAAGGCCAGCCCGGCACGCTCCGGGGACTGCCTGGCAGGCGTGGCGGCCAGCAACGACGCCGAGCGCGTCGCCGCGCAGATGGCTTTGGCCAATATTCCGCTGACGCACTTTCTCAATGAAGCACTGATCCCTTACGAAGCAGATGAAGTTACCCGCCTGATCATCGACACCCACGATGCCCAGGCCTTCGCCCCGGTCAGCCACCTGACCGTGGGTGGCCTGCGCGACTGGCTGCTGAGCGAGGAAGCCAATGAAGACAGCCTGCGCGCCCTGGCGCCCGGGCTGACCCCGGAAATGGCCGCTGCCGTGTCGAAGATCATGCGCGTGCAGGACCTGGTGCTGGTGGCGCAGAAAATCCGCGTGGTCACCCGGTTCCGCGGCACCATGGGCCTGCGCGGGCGCCTGTCGACCCGGCTGCAACCCAACCACCCGACAGACGAACCGGCCGGTATTGCCGCCAGTATTCTCGACGGCTTGCTGTACGGCAACGGCGACGCCATGATCGGCATCAACCCGGCCACCGACAGCATCGCTTCGATCTGCGCCCTGCTGGAAATGCTCGACGCCATCATCCAGCGCTACGACATCCCCACCCAGTCCTGCGTACTGACCCACGTCACCACCTCGATCGAAGCGATCAACCGCGGTGTGCCGCTGGACCTGGTGTTCCAGTCCATCGCCGGCACAGAGGCGGCCAACGCCGGCTTCGGCATCAACCTGAACGTGTTGCAGGAAGGCTACGAAGCAGGTCTGTCACTGAAACGTGGCACCCTCGGGCAAAACCTGATGTATTTCGAAACCGGCCAAGGCAGCGCACTCTCGGCCAACGCCCACCACGGCGTCGACCAGCAGACCTGCGAAACCCGCGCCTATGCCGTGGCCCGTCACTTCAAGCCGTTCCTGGTCAACACCGTGGTCGGTTTCATTGGCCCGGAATACCTGTACAACGGCAAGCAGATCATCCGCGCCGGCCTCGAAGACCATTTCTGCGGCAAACTGCTGGGCGTGCCGATGGGTTGCGATATCTGCTACACCAACCATGCCGAAGCCGATCAGGACGACATGGACACCTTGCTGACGCTGCTGGGTGTGGCCGGCATCAACTTCATCATGGGCATCCCCGGCTCCGACGACATCATGCTCAACTACCAGACCACCTCGTTCCATGACGCGCTGTACGCGCGCCAGACCCTGGGCCTGAAGCCCGGGCCGGAATTCGAGGCATGGCTGGCCCGCACCGGCATCTTCACCCAGGCCGACGGCCGGGTGCGTTTCGGTGACAACCTGCCGCCGGCCTTCCGCCAGGCCTTGGCACAGCTTGCATAGGGATGACCATGGACCATCGCACGCCTACCCCCGACAACCCTTGGCTGGCCCTTCGCAACCTGACCCCGGCGCGCATCGCCCTGGGCCGCACAGGCACCAGCCTGCCGACCGGGGCGCAGCTGGACTTCCAGTTCGCCCATGCCCAGGCACGTGATGCCGTGCACCTGGCTTTCGACCACGCCGGCCTGGCCAGCCAACTGAGTGACCGCGGGCGCGAAAGCCTGGTGTTGCACAGCGCTGCCAGCGACCGCCACCAGTACCTGCAGCGGCCGGACCTTGGCCGCCGGCTGAACGAAGACTCGATTGCGACCCTTCGCCAGCACGCCCAAGCCAACCCCGGCGGCGTCGACCTGGCCATCGTGGTGGCTGACGGCCTCTCGGCATTGGCCGTGCATCGCCACACACTACCGTTCCTGACCCGCTTTGAGGAACAGGCTGCCGCCGACGGCTGGACCAGCGCCCCGGTGGTGCTGGTCCAGCAGGGCCGTGTGGCAGTGGCCGACGAGGTCGGCGAGCTGCTGGGCGCACGGATGACGGTGATGCTGATCGGTGAACGCCCGGGGCTGAGCTCGCCCGACAGCCTTGGCCTGTATTTCACCTATGCACCCAAGGTCGGCCTGACCGATGCCTACCGCAACTGCATTTCCAATATCCGCCTGGAGGGGCTGAGCTATGGCATGGCAGCGCACCGCCTGTTGTACTTGATGCGCGAAGCCTGCCGGCGCCAGCTTTCCGGGGTGAATCTGAAGGACGAAGCCGAGGTACATAGCCTGGAGAATGAAGACAGCGCCAGCCAGAAAGGTAACTTCCTGCTCGGCAAAGGGTAAAAAACCTGTCACGGAAGGCGGATTGCACTTGTGCCGTGCATTGGGGCAGCATGCCCTTGAACGCTGCTGGCATTCCGCTGTTTCCCAAATGGACTCTGAGGGCCGCACATGCGCATCATCAAGGCAACCCTGGAACACCTCGACCTGATCACGCCGTTGTTCGTCAAATACCGTGAATTCTACGGGCAGTTGCCCTACCCCGACAGCTCGCGCAACTTTTTGGAAAAGCGCCTGAAGCGGGATGAATCGGTGATTTACCTGGCACTTCCGGATGATGACGACGGCAAACTGCTGGGCTTTTGCCAGCTGTACCCGAGCTACTCGTCGCTGTCGTTGAAGCGGGTATGGATTCTCAACGATATCTATGTAGCTGAGGACTCCCGGCGCATGCTGGTGGCCGACCACCTGATTCGCGAAGCGAAGAAAATGGCCAAAGAGACCAATGCTGTGCGCATGCGGGTGTCGACCAGCGCGAACAATGAAGTGGCGCACAAGACTTACGAATCCATCGGTTTTCGCGAGGATACCGAGTTCAAGAGCTACATTCTGCCGATCAGTCAGGATTGACCGGCACCAGCCTCTTAGCGGGTGTGCCCGCTAAGAGGCTGGTAAAGGAATACCCCTCTACCGTAACCCCCCGCTACAAACTCCTCGGGCATGATCCTCACTTAGCCGTATAATGGCGCACCTGTCATGTGTGAAAATTTACCCCTCCCCCGGTAACCAAGCCTACGCCCAAGAACACAGGTGCTGTACATGGATTTCAACCCGCTGGACCTTATCCTGCATCTCGATGCCTACCTCGATCTGCTGGTCACCAACTACGGTCCCTGGATCTACGCCATCCTGTTCACCGTGATCTTCTGCGAAACCGGCCTGGTAGTCATGCCATTCCTGCCGGGCGACTCGCTGCTGTTCATCGCCGGCGCCGTTGCGGCGGGTGGTGGCATGGACCCGGTGCTGCTGGCCGGCCTGCTGATGGCCGCTGCAATCCTGGGCGACAGCACCAATTACGTGATCGGCCGAACGGTCGGCGAGCGTTTGTTCAACAACCCCAACTCCAAGATCTTCCGCCGCGACTACCTGCAGCGTACCCACGATTTCTATGAACGCCATGGCGGCAAGACCGTGACCATGGCGCGCTTCCTGCCTATCTTGCGTACCTTTGCACCGTTCGTCGCGGGCATCGCTCACATGCACTACCCACGCTTCCTCGGCTTCAGCGTTGCCGGTTCGCTGCTATGGGTCGGCGGCCTGGTCACCTTGGGCTACTTCTTCGGCAACGTGCCGTTCATCAAGCAGCACCTGTCGCTGATGGTCGTGGGCATCATCATCCTGTCGCTGGTGCCGATGATCATCGGCTTGCTGCGTGGGCGCCTGGGCCGTACGGCCAAGGCTCACTGAACAGGTAAAGAACGAACGGCATGTGGTCATTCAGCGCCTGGCGGCGCAAGCGTACTCTGGCGCGTTACCCGATCACGCCACAGCAATGGCAGGCCGTACGCGAGCGGCTGCCGATGCTGGACGGCATCAGCGACGCTGAAGACCACTGGCTGCGCGAAGCCTGCATCCTGTTCCTGCTCGACAAGCACCTCACCTGCCTGCCCGGTGTCGAACTGGACGACGAGCAGCGCCTGTTACTGGCTGCCCAGGCACAGTTACCGCTGCTTCACCTGGGTGAGCTGAACTGGTACCAAGGCTTCCACGAAATCATTCTGTACCCCGACGACTTCAAGAGCCCCCAGCGCCACCGCGATGCCAGTGGCGTGGAGCATGTATGGGACGGCGAGCACAGTGGCGAAGCCTGGCAGCAGGGGCCGATCATCCTGGCCTGGAACGGCGTGCTGGCCAGTGGTGGCTGGGAGGCCTACAACCTGGTCATCCATGAGCTGGCGCACAAGCTTGACATGCTCAATGGCGATGCCAACGGCCTGCCACCGTTGCACAGCGGCATGCCAGTTGATGAGTGGGCAAGCGCCATGCAGCAGGCTTACGACGATCTCAACCAGCAACTGGATGCCAACCCCGACGCCGAAACCGCCATCGACCCCTATGCTGCGGAAAACCCGGCGGAGTTCTTTGCCGTTACCAGCGAGTACTTCTTTAGTGCCCCCGACCTGCTACATCAGGCTTATCCACGGGTCTACCACCAATTGTCGCTGTTCTACCGGCAAGACCCGATGGCGCGCCTGTGCCGGCTGCAGGCGGAACACCCCGAGTACCGCGAAAGCCACGCCTGACGGGCCCGCACATCAGGCCAAGCGTGGCATGCCCCGGCAGAATGTGCCTATAATCGCCGCCACTTTTTGGTCAAACACGGGGGCACTGCCCAATGAGCTACAGCAAGATTCCGGCGGGCAAAGACCTGCCGAACGACATCTACGTCGCCATCGAGATCCCGGCCAACCACGCGCCGATCAAATACGAAATCGACAAGGACAGCGACACACTGTTCGTCGACCGTTTCATGGCTACCCCAATGTTCTACCCAGCCAACTATGGCTTCATCCCGAACACCCTGGCTGACGACGGTGATCCGCTGGACGTGCTGGTGGTTACCCCTTACCCGGTGGCCCCAGGCTCGGTTATCCGCGCCCGTCCGGTCGGCGTGCTGAACATGACCGACGACGGTGGCGGCGACGCCAAGGTCATCGCTGTTCCTCACGACAAGCTGTCGCAGCTGTACGTTGACGTCAAGGAATACACCGACCTGCCAGCCCTGCTGATCCAGCAGATCGAGCACTTCTTTGCCAACTACAAAGATCTCGAGAAGGGCAAGTGGGTCAAGATCGAAGGCTGGGAAGGCGCCGACGCCGCCCGTGCCGCGATCACCAAATCGGTCGCTGCCTACAAGGGCTGATTCCGACTGCAGAAAAACCCCGCTTTGGCGGGGTTTTTTTATGCCTGAATGGGCAACGCGCACATTGCCGAGAATAAATCCTACACAGTCCTACACCAGCATCCTACAAGCAGCATCTTTTCTTACAAGTTCAGTCAACATCCGGTTCATATCCTTGCTGGCAACTCGCCGCTACACTCGCAGCCATGAACACTTCTGGCGACCGACTCAGAGCCCTGCTCCATGAATGTGGCCTGACCCCTTCCGATTTCGCCGCTCAGCGCAGCGTCACAGCACAGCACGTCAACAACTGGTTCAAACGCGGCGTGCCTTTGGCCCGGCTGGACGAACTGGCCGATCTGTTCTGTGTGCACCGCCGTTGGCTGCGTACCGGTGAAGGCCCCAAACACCCCAACCCGTTCCTGCGTAACGGTTGTCCACGGCCAGTGCCCGCCAACCCGCTTACCCCGCTTACCCCGCTTTCGGAACATCGTGGCCGGGTACTGAAGGTGCCCTACTACGAAGTGCACAACGGCTTGCTGTCGCCGGTGGGCAGCAAGCACCTGCGCTTGCCGGCAAACACCCTGAAGGGCTTGGGTGTGCAAGCCGGCAACGCAATCTGCCTGGCAATGCCGGCCAGCAACATGCTCCCGCTGATTCCGCTGCAAGCTACGCTGGCCATCGACTTGGGCATGACCCAGGTGGTCGAGGGCGAAACCTATGCCCTGCTGCAAAACGGCATGCTCAGGGTGAACAACCTCAGTCTTGGCCCGCACGACACCCTGTACCTGCACAGCCATGACCGGCGCAACTATGCGGTCGAACGATACACCCCTGCTCAGCGCCAGGCGCAGGGCCTGGAAATTCTTGGCTGGGTGTTCCACTGGTCACATTTGCGCCAGCAGCGGCCCAGTTGAAGCACCCTGCGCAATTTTTTGCTGGGCATCCTGCGCCCGCCCTTGTATGCTACGCCGCACATTAAGCCCCGACCGGCGCAAGCCGCGGTCCAGAGGGCTCGGCGATATCCCACACGGGCATCTGCCATCTCTTTCAGGCCCTTGATGGCCACACAGTTAAGGCGATTGCGGCTTACCATAAATTAGTCGGAAGCGTCCCCGAGAAGCCGGCCACAAGCCGGCTTTTTAATTCAACAAGCCTTTAAAAAGCGTTCACAATCCGCGGCTTTCCAACACCTACCTCAGCCCATAGAACGAAGCCACTTGCACCTCCAGTTGCGCTCAGCCCCCCCGCTGTCGCAAGCGGTCTTGGTGTGCCTGCTTTTTCTTGCAGCGTATATGGACATCAAGTTGATATTTCGAAATCTTCCAATGAAGAGGATTTTTTTGAGGTGAGCGTTTCGCGCCAGACTATAATAAAATGATTAGATGCAAGCCGACACCTGCTGCTACCCTCGAAGACTGCTGATTAATGATATTTAATCTGTGAAGGTTTGATGTGGCGATGAGGATTTAATATGAACGCCTTGTTGAAAGAGCTGCACGCCTATCATCATGAGGTGGCCACCAAAATTAATCAGATCAAAGAGTTACTGGAGAGGATAAGGCACGGATCTGCGGGTGCCGATGACCGCAAGCTGTTGTTTAAGCAACTGGAAGCCTTGCATGGTGATGCAGAGCGGCACCACCATGAAAACGAAGAGCTTATTCGGCTGGCCTTGCTGGCGACCGAGGCCCCGATCCACCAACGGGTCAAGGATATCGAGCAAGATCATCAAGCCTTCAAGCGAATTGCCGGACAACTCAAGATGTTGGAGCACTCAACGCAGGAAGCGAGAGTAATCTCCGACACGATCGAAGACTTCATCAAGAAATACTATGATCATATGGATGCTGAGGAGAATATTTTCTTTCCGGTGGCAGACAAGTGGTTGTCAGACACCCAATGGCAGGAAATAAAGCTTCAATGGCACCAGTCAGCGCTTTAAATATCGTGTATTAAAATCAGGGCACTGCTTAATACTCGAACTCGCAACTTTATTGCACTGATACCCGATGGGACATATACCCTCCTATGGCAATTTACCGTAAGGTGGATTAGCCGGACGCATACGATAGGGTTCCAGAGAGCACATTCTTGACGCTCAGTCCGATGCGTACTATCAGTGACCGACTGAAGGACTTTGCAGCTTGCTGTTGCATACCTCAGAAAGCCTGAACCTTGCTCTGCCATTCTCCTTGGCCTGATACAAAGCTTGATCTGCCAGGCCTACAAGCTGATGTGCGTCCTGCCCCTGCTTAGGCTGGAGACAGGCTACACCTTGTGAAATAGTCACCCGGTCAGCGACCAATGACTCCACATGAGGGATCTTCAGATTCTCCACAGCATCAGATAACTGCTGAGCAACGGTAGCGGCGCCACTGAGGTGGGTGCCGGGCAGAACGCAGACAAACTCTTCACCGCCATAGCGCGCAACCATATCCAAAGGTCGTCTGATCCCACTGTCCAGAGCCGCTGCAACAAGGCGCAGGCACTGGTCCCCCGCTAGATGCCCATAGTGGTCATTGAAGCGTTTGAAGTAATCGATGTCGACAAGAATCAGACCCAGCCACCCTCCGTCACGGCACAAGTGACTCCAAGCTGCATGGAGGTGTTGCTCGAACGCTCGTCGGTTGGCTATGCCTGTCAAACCGTCGATCGACGCCTGGCTCTTCAAGTAGTCGCTTTGCAACTTCAAAGTCAGATGGGTTTTTACCCGAGCGCGGGCAATACCGGGATGAAATGGCTTGCTAATGTAGTCAACAGCGCCAAGCTCAAGTCCTTTTGCCTCGTCCGCCTCTTCCCCCTTGGCGGTTACGAATATCACAGGAATGCCCGCCGTCAACGGACTGGCCTTAAGTCGACGACATACCTCATAGCCGTCTATGCCGGGGAGCATCACATCGAGCAGGATCAAATCCGGGAACTGTGTCAGGGCCATATCCACTGCCTTATTTCCATCCATGGCCATGTAAATTTCATGGTCAGCACGAAACAACTCATTCAGCGCGTGGATATTGAGTGCCTGGTCATCCACGATCAATAAACGCGGCTTGACCTTTGGATGTCCAGATTCATCGTCCATCAACATTCCTTTTGAGTGAGTCGGTCAGCTTATCGCACCACAGGGTGGCTGACTGGAAATCTAGATCGTCGACGGCCTGCTTAAGCGCGTCAAAGATCGCTTTGCTGTGTAACGGTACCGCATCCTGCAAGGACTCAGCTCGCTGGAGTGCGACGAGATTGCTGCTGACCAACAGCGCTCGCAGGCCACCCAATTCACTGTCCAAGTCCCTGTCCGTGAATGCAAGTGGTCGTTCAGTAGCGAACACCACGGGACTGACAAAGGCAAGATTGAGCCGTGTGCAGTCAGACGCGAGTTGCATGTGCAGGTGCGATAGCCACCGAGGATTGGCCATGAACGACTGCCCCTCCTCCGGCGACGCCTGCAGGAGGCGCTGCTCCAGTTCGGCAGCCAGCGCGGATAGCCCACTAGCACCCATGGTGCCGGCACTGCCCTTGATGGTGTGCAATTGCATCAACACACCGGCCTTTTCGCCGTTGCTGCAGTGCCGCTCCAGTTTATCAAGATTTTGTCGCATCTCATCTGGAAAACGCTGCAGCACATTACGCAACAGTGTCAAGTTACCGCCGAAGCGCCGCAACACACTCTCGGTTGACTCATCGCTCGGCGAGTCGCTCGATTGAATGGCCGGCCGGACAGGCACCTCTCGGTCCAGCAGCTTCCTGAGAACCGCTACAAGGTTTTCCAGATCAACAGGTTTGCCTACATGTTCATTCATTCCTGCGGCCAGGCACGCCTCACGCTCGGAGGTTGAGGCGTTTGCAGTCATGGCGACAATAGGCAAGCCCCAATGAAGGGGGCTTTGACGAATCCGACGGGTTGCCTCCAGCCCGTCCATGTCAGGCATCTGGATATCCATCAGTACCGCATCGAAGGTTTGCACGCCATTCAACACGGCCTCGACACCCTGCTGCCCCCCCTCAGCCAACGTCACTTTGGCCCCCTCGAGTTCCAACAGTTCCTGAGCCACCTGGCGATTGAGCGGATTATCCTCAACCACCAATAACTTGATACCGTCGAGCCTGGATAGCGGGCTCACGGGCCCAGTGACATTGGAAGGTTGCGTACCTGAAACTGCAAGCCCCACAGTAGTGGCAAGCTGCTTAGGGGTGATTGGCTTGCTCAAGACCGCAACATAAGGCTCCTGTGGCCCCTGCTGTAAACTCGCGAACACCTCGTGACTATGCGCAGTAACCATCACCACTACCGGCGCAGAATCCATGAGCGAGTCCCGTATAAGGCGAGCAGCAGTCAAGCCATCGACATCCGGCATGCGCCAATCCATCAACACTACATCGTAAGGGCGCACATTCGCGGCAGTTAGCACGCGCTCCACCGCCTCTCGCCCTCTACTGGCCTGATCGACTTGCCATCCTAACGCGACAGCAGTTCTAGCAAGTACTTCGCGGGCCGTGTGATTGTCGTCGACCACCAACACATTGAGGTCAGGAAAAACTGTCGTGTGCTCTGTCTCAATGGTATTCGCCAAAGCAAACTCCAGCTCGAACCAAAAACAGCTGCCCGCCCCTGGCTGACTGTCCACTCTCAGGGTGCCGCCCATCAGCTCGATCAGCCGCTTACAGATCGCCAGCCCCAGGCCCGTCCCACCATAGCGGCGACTGATGGAGGCCTCGGCCTGGCTGAACCCGTCGAAGATCCGCTGGAGTTGCTCTTCGCTGATACCTATTCCCGTATCGGTCACAGAAATTCGCAGCCGAACAGCATCGGGCCGACGATCACAGACTCTGATGCTAACGGTAATCTCGCCACGCTCAGTGAACTTGAGCGCATTGCCAGCCAGATTGATAAGAATCTGTTGCAGACGCAGGCTGTCGCCCACCAGGCATGGGGGTAATGAGGTATCGAGATCGAACAACAATTCGACATCCTTATCTGCCTGGTTGCCCCCCAGCACCGCAGCAAGGTCCGTCATCAGCCCATTGATCTCGAAGGGATGTGGATCGAGCTGCAGCTTGCCGGCTTCGATCTTGGAGTAGTCAAGAATGTCATTGAGCAGCCCCAAAAGCGATTTGGCAGCGCCGTGCGCCTTGCGGATATAGTCAAGCTGCCGCGCATCAAGCTCTGTGGCCTGAACCAAATGCAGCATGCCCAGCACAGCATTCATGGGTGTGCGAATTTCATGGCTCATGTTGGCCAGGAAAGCACTCTTGGCGGCATTGGCCGCGTCTGCCTGTTCTTTAGCGAGAAACAAGCGTGACTGCAGCTCATGTTCTACAGTGACATCGCGATTTATGCCTATAACTTTCCGGCAGCCTGTTTCAGCAACATACTCGATCCTGGCAGCGGCCTGAACATAACGAATACCGCCACCGGGTAACTGAAGGCGGAACAGTGTCTCGAATACGCCGTTCCCATCAAGTAATCCCTGTAGCAATCGGGCGGCAACTTCAGCGTCGTCGGGGTGCAGGCGCTCCTGCCAGTGCTTGTAACTCAGGCCAACCGCTTTCAAGGCGAGCGGCTGTTCATAAATCTCGAACATCCGATCATTCCACTGCAGATCATCGTCTTCGGGAGACCACGTCCACACCCCCAGTTTCGCCACATCCGAAGCCAAGGCCAGCTGGTCGCGTGCCGAAGCGATGGCATCATGCTGACGCCGCTGTTCGGAAAGATCGAAGAGCACGGCGACGAGCATGGGCTGACCGCCAATCTGCATGCAGCCCAGCGTGACCTGCGCGGGGAAGATAAGCCCATCCTTGCGGCGAGCCTCCACTTCTCGGGAAACCCCGGTCATATTGCTGCTGGCCGGATCACCAAGCGCATCCTGCGAGAGCGACAAGTCACCCTCGAATAAAGCAGGCAACAAGACTCCAACGTCACTGCCGACAAGCTCGTCAGGTTGGTAGCCGAAAACGTTCTGCGTAGCACGATTGCAAGACTGAATCAGCCCTGTCCGATCGATCCTGATGACAGGGTTGACGGCTGTATCAAGAATGGTCTGTGTCAGTGCCAGGCTGTCGGCCAAGCGCTCCTCTACCTGCTTGCGCCGGCTGATATCGATAGCGATACCCAGGTATCCACTCAACCTGCCATCGGCATTGTGCATGCCGGTAACCAGCAACGTAACACTGAAACGCGTGCCGTCCTTGCGCACGTACGTCCATTCCCGAACCTCCGCCTCGCCCAGAGAAGCCTTGTGCACAAAAACGCGGAAGCCCCCTATCGTTTCTCCATAGGCCCGGCTCAACTCCTCGCCTCGTTGTGCCATTTCCTCATCCAGATGGAACATACCGGGGGTGCGAAGGCCAACGACTTCCTCGGCCGTATAGCCAAGCAATTGCTCAGCCCCTCTGTTGAAAACGGTGATGATGCCCTCGAGGTCGGTCGCGATGATCGAGACCTGTGATGCCGAGTGCAGGACGTTGGTCAGCAGGGCATTCAGCTCGCGCAGCTCTGTCGTGCGCTCGGCCACCTGATGCTCCAGGCCAACGTTCAGTTCCAGAATGCGTGCCTCTGCCCGCTTCTGCTGGGTGATGTCGCGAACGGTCTTGGAGGCCCCAACAACCCGCCCTGCAGCATCACAAATAGGCGAGACTGTTACCGAAACATCTAAGGACTGGCCGTCTTTACGCACTCGTCGGGTCTCAAAGTGCTCGATACGCTCGCTGCGAGCTATTTTCTCCAGCAAATGCACTTCCTCGTCCGCCAACTCGCAGGGCAATATCCGGCCCAGTAAAGTGCGGCCCAGTACCTCGTCGCTGCCATAGCCAAAAATCTTCTCGGCGCCATGGTTCCAGGCCGTGACGATGCCATCCAGGGTCTGGCCAATGATTCCATCGTTGGAGTTCTCAACAATGGCCGCGAGCTTGGCCTGTTCCGCCAGAACGTCGCGTCGACGTCTACGGCTGACACTGAAAACCCCCACCAATGCTGTGATCAACAGGGTGCTGCACAGCCCGATGCCAAAGGCACTGCGGGGGGAGAACTGGCGTAACTCCTGCACGAAAGAGGGGTATGCAACCAACTCGATATCCCAACGCCGACCAGAAACCACCTGAGTCAAATGAGTGCGCATGACCTCCTGCTCATCCCCACCATTGTGTTTGAGTTCGTAGAATTGCACCGGGCTGGCAACATCGGTCACATCCCGTAAACGCAACCACACTCCATCAGATGGCAATGGAAGCCCTTCGAGGACATCCTCGGTCAGCAGCGGTGCATAACTCCAACCAAAACCTTGTGCCATTCTTTCGGCAACGGTATCCGGCGTATTTCCCGTTCGGTAGATCGGCAGCAGGAACAAGAATGACTGCAGCGGCTTACCCGTCGCCTGGACCAGGGTGATCGGGCCCGTGAGACGCGCAGCTCCCGTGCGCATTGCCGCGTCAGCAGCCTCTCGCCTGTTCTTTTCTGACGCGATATCCAAACCTACCGCTGCCAGGTTCTTCTCCTGAGGCTCGATGTACTGAATGACGAAGCGCTCGCCCTCATGTGGCGTAAGCTGGCGTATCGTGAAATCAGGTTTGCCATCGAGCCTGGCCTTTTGCAGGAAAGCCGCTTCGGCACTGGCTGGAACGCGACGAATGAAACCGAAGCCGCGGGCCCCCGGAAACTCGGTATCGAGGTCTCGAGTCTTGATGTAAGTCAAAAAGCCATGACGGCTGGCCTGTTGCTCGCCCATGACCTGAAGAGCACCACGCGCCCCTCTCAAGCCGAACTCATAAAGATGGATGCGAGCAGCAACAGCATCACTTGTACGCTGGACTGCACGGGTCAATGCAGCCTCGGCATGCGCCCTGTTCTGATTCATCAGAACGTAGGAGGCCATAAGGGTAACCGCCAGGCCTGCAACAAACACAGCGATCATCGCTGTAACAGATCCAAGCTTCAGAATACGATCTTTCAATTTCACCCCACATCAGCGGCTGGCCGAACGAGAAAAATCGATTGCGCTAGATTGGCCTCAGATTGCCGGTCTTCAGCATCTGTTGCAGTTGCAGGAACGGTACCGGGCGGCAGTAGTGATATCCCTGCATCAGCCAGCAACCCAGTGCCATGAGGCTGATCGCCTGCTCCTGGTTTTCCACACCTTCGGCAATCAGCTCCAACCCCAGCGCCTGGCCCATACGCACAATGGCTTCGATGATGGCGGCATCACTGTGGTCGTCAAGCATGTCGCGCACAAAACTCTGGTCGATTTTCAGCACATCGATGGGCAGTTGCTTGAGATAACTCAGGCTAGAGTAGCCGGTACCAAAATCGTCGATTGCCAGCCGCACACCCATGCACTTCAGCGCCTCAAGTGTTTCTCGCGCCTTGACGACATTGTCTGCCAACACGCCCTCCGTGATTTCCAGCTCAAGCAAGTACGCAGGAAGCCCTGAGTCCTGGAGCCCCCTACGTATCATGTCGAAGAAATTATCTTCACGAAATTGAACAGCGGAAATATTGACGCTGACGGGTACTTGAAATCCTGATTCCATCAATAGGCAGGCGTCTTTACAGGCCTGCGTCAGTACTTGACGCCCCAGCGGAACAATCAATCCAGTCTCCTCTGCGACCGGAATGAATTCACCTGGTGAAAGCAGCGTACCATCGGATTGTCGACAGCGAATCAACGCTTCCATGCCACGTATACACCCCGTTCGGGCATCCATTTTCGGCTGATAGAAAACCTCGAAGACCCCCTGTTCCAAGGCGCTGCGCATATGTTGTTCAAGCATATGCCTGGCACGGGTGCTGGTTTCCAATGTCCGGGAAAAGAAGCGGGAGCGATTCCTGCCTTCACGTTTGGCCTGATACATGGCTGCATCGGCGTGACTGTAAAGCGCTTCCAGGTCGGTACTGTCCTCGGGGTAGATACTGACACCAATACTGGTAGTGATGCTGTAACGCTTCTCGCCAATCTGCATCGGGGACGCAAGCGTCCGCAATAACTGTTCGCTCAAGTCCCCGATCGCTTCTAGCCGGACCACTTGCGGCAGTAAAATCACGAACTCATCGCCTCCTGGCCGGCTCACCGTATCCTGCGGCCGAACGCTGCTGGCCAAACGCTCAGCGACGCACTTTAGAATGGCATCCCCGACTGAATGCCCCAATGAGTCATTGATGCTCTTGAAATGGTCCAGATCCAACAGTAACAACGCGACCTTACTGCCGTTGCTCTGGGCCTGCTGGATCGCTTGTGCTGCGCGGTTCGTGAATAGTTGACGGTTAGGCAAGCCAGTTAGCGCATCGAAATAGGCCAAGCGCTTGGCTTCATTGCGCAGATTTAGGTGGGCGCGTACATGGGCCCTCACCACGGGAACATTGATAGGCTTTTGGATAAAGCCAACCCCTCCGAACTCCAGGGCACGAACTTGATTGTCGCACTGGGTATGGGAGCTGACGAACAGGACGGCAGCGTCACAGAGCTTTGGGTCGGTCTTGATCGCCCGGCACAATGCAAAGCCATTCATGTCGGGTAACTCGATGTCGATAAGGATCAGATCGGGGCGGTATTCCCCGGCCACCTGCAGCGCTTCACGGCCGTCATGGGCAACATGAACCTCACCGAAGCTGCTGACAGACCCTTGAAGAATTTCACGATCGCTTGATTGGTCATCAACGATCAGGATCACAGAGTTCATCTGATCTGCCAGATCAAGCATGTGTTGCTCCTGGAAATCCATTTCAAAGCGTCAGCGTAGACGATCAGCTGCGAATTGCGCAGTCAGACGAGCCCCGCCAAGGCTTTCAGACGTGTGACCGTTTCCGTCGGTTCATCGTGTTCGAGCGCAGCCGCCAGACGCATGATCACCTGATTGCGGTGAACATGGGACTTTGGCAAAGCATACACAGCGCCGATCAACTCACGCATCGACATCGGCAGTGCCCAACGCGCCTTCAGTGCAAGCGCGAAAGCGCGGCCATAAGTTGCAACCGCCAGCGATAGCATATCGTCATCAATTGCATGTCCGCGCCCTGCCCAAAGATCAGCCTGATACAAGACACACAGCTCGCCGATCCGGTGAAGTAACGCAGCGGCATGCAGCGGCGCCGGGTCCAGGTCGCATTGCCTGGCGAGGGGTACAACCCGCTCGGCCAAGCGCTCCGAGGCCACAAACTGCTCTTGTAACCATAATCCAATCAGCGGGTCTTCAACGACCGATGCCTGACGCAATGCCATCGCTATCGCCAGGTTGAGCGCCGTTCGCCCGCCAAGGCGCGTCAACGCTTGCGCCAAGCCCTCACACGGCTGTACCCCACCGCCATAAGCGGCACTGTTCGCAGCCGAAATGAGGTAAGCGCACAGCGCCGGCTCGTTTTGCCAGCGCATAGCCAGCTCGCGGAAATCCATCGGCACACCACTGAAGGCTTGCTGGAGGCTTTCTTTCACACTGGAAAACAGTGGAAGGTCCAGATCGGAAGCCGACAACTGACTCAGGTAAGTATCCAGGCTATCACTGAGGGCAGGCGCCGCCGGGGCCAGTTCGTCATCCGGCAACAGTGCATTGATCTTTGCCATGACGGCAGGAACATCAAAAGGTTTAGTGATGTAAGCACTGATACCCAATTGCCTTACTTCCAAAACGCTCTGCCGGTCAGAGCGCTCAGTAATGACCACCAAGGGTATTTCCGTATCAGACGTGCGTATAAAACGAAGCAAGTCGATGCCTGCACCGTCGGGAAGATTCCAGTCAGACAACACCAATTGGTAGTGACCACTTGCCCACGCCGCCATCGCAGCTTCGACACAAGAAAAGCACTCGACCTCGGTCGCGGGCCTAGAAGCATGGATCATCTGGCGGATCAGCTCAGACATCCAAGGATCATCGTCTACCACCATGATGCGTATCGACAAGACGAATCACTCCGTTGAAAAAGGCCTTACGCCTGCTCGCTGTCAGCAGTGCCGCTGGGCACCCACGAAGCTAAGCCAGACTGCACCAGTGCTGCAAGTGCCTAGGGTATAGCACGCTCCGGCAAAGGGTGTATCAGTGCACTCGTTCGATTACCCTTGATCGTGTTTCTGCTACCACCTGATTACGCCCTTGCTGTTTGGCACGATAGAGCAGTTGATCTGCCTTATCGAAAACCTCGGCCATCGAGTCACCAGGCCGCCACAGCGCCACGCCCAGTGAAACAGTGATGTGGCCTACTGTTTCCAGGTCGGCCGATGCTATCGAGAGACGTAACCGCTCCGCGAGAGCTGTCGCCGCTGCGATCGAACTCTCGGGAAGCAGCACAACGAACTCTTCACCGCCAGTACGGCAAAGCAGATCGCTGGGCCGAGCGTTCTGCTTCATCAACGCGGCCACCGCACTGAGTGTCTCGTCACCGACGGCATGACCATAGGTGTCATTCACACGCTTGAAATGATCAATATCCAGCGAAATCACAGCGATTGAGTTTTTCGTCTCCAACCAGACGGCAAGTGCGTCTTGCATCGCCCGACGATTGGCCAGCCCCGTGAGTGCATCTGTTTGAGCCTGGCGGTTGAGCGTGCCGATTTTTTCCTGCAATAGAGTTGCACTGAGCAAAAGCGCTCGACGCAATTGCCAGCTCTCCGCATAGTCCACAGGAATCATGCTGATGCGCTCATAGCTTTCAGGTAAGTCCAACCGTTTGGCACTGTCCGCCAAGCGAGACAATGGCCTGGAGAGCCGAATGCCCAGCCACCAGATCAGCAGCAAGCCCAGCAAGCCCAGCGGTATGATGCCTTTGGCGACCTTCAGCGCACTCGTACACAATGAATCCTGAATGCCAGCCATGGGTTGCGTAGAAACTATCCCCCAGTGGCTACTGGAAATCATCGCATGGCCCGCAAGCATCTCATTACCCTGACCATCCACCGCCCGGATGGAGCCAAGCGCTTGGCTCAATGCAGCATCAACGATCTTGTCTTGCTTGATGATCCTGCCGATCTGCCGAGGATCAGGGTGGTAAAGCACACGACGCTGGCTGTCCACGAGAAAGACGTAGGCACCATTTTGTCGATGGTTCAAATCCATCAGGGCTCGCAGTGAATTCTCCTGCGCCAAACGAAGCGTGCCCCCCACGAGTCCAAGGTATTGCCCTTGCACATCGAAAACCGGATAGGAAACGAAAACCACCAGATTGCCGGAGAGGGACTCAAAGGCATTACTGATCATTGGCTGACGCCGCTGCAGCGGCTCACGCTTTTGAAGCGCTTGACCATTCAGGTGCAAAAGCTCTGGTGCGGACGCAACGATGGTGCCGTCGGCATTGGCGATAAGCACTGAATTGAAGCTGTCATCCTGTCCGAGCAGCCGTCGAACCTCAAGCTCTAGTTGCTGCTGATCGGTGAATGTCTCTGCGACAATCGTCGCGCTGTATCCGAGACGATCAAGGTCCGAGCTTAGTACCTCTTCTACGCCTGTAGCGATGCGCATAGCGTAGGCTCTGTTAGCATCTAGCGCGTTCCCAATGAGCTCTTGCTCTTGCGTTTTGAACATTACCCAGAATGTGTTGGCAAGCGTGGCTGCCGCGCTGATCAACGCAAACGTGAGCAGTACAATACGCAGGTTCAACCTGGGTTTCGATTGGCTAGGCATTCATTGTTCCAAGAGCAGGAAATTCTAGCTTGGTCAAATCACAAGATTCATGAAACACGCGAAATCTCAAGCTTTTTCCGGCCCTTGCGCGATACCTGCAATATCCCAAACAGCGGTCTAACTTGTAGTGAGTCTCTCATGCCTGCCCACCTGTGACCAACAGGTAACTCATGGTGAACTGGCTGATATCCCGTAATGCGATGTGAGCTCACGGCTTAAGGTGCTCAATGATTGCATTGAAGTTCCGTGGGTCAGCCTGCCCCAACATCCAGAATGAAGATCCAATGACAACAACCCATTGGACGCTGAAGAATGGATTTAGGGGCAGCAGACAAAAGGACAAAGAAATGCACACCCCGTCACTGTGGTGGCGGGATGGCCGATTGTCCGACAGGCGCGGGTGATCGAAGGCATGCCTGGCCAGTGATCAGCCCTGCCCCTGGTCGACTCAAGGTTGCGCGTACTTGAGCACGTACAGGCACAGCTCGCGATAGACATCGACAGGCAACTGCGACATCAGCTTCTGAGCCTGACCGAGGGTTTTGCAATTGAGTTCGGCCATCGCCCGACGGTGTTCCGAACCCAGCAGGCCGGCATGCACCACCTGCGCATACTGAATATAGGAACAGGGGAAATCGGCCTGGGGGCTGCGTTGGACCTTGAAGTCGATCTTCAGGTCTGCCCCGCGGAAGAATGCTCTGCCCTGGTAGGTCTGCTGGGGCACGAGAAGCCCTTTTTCCGGGCAGGTGCTGTGACAGACCGGAAGGCTATTCCTGTCCGTCTCCAGGCCACGTCGATAGATCACGATTTCGGAACCCGGCACCTCGATACAGGCGTTTTCGAAAGCATCGATGATGGACCTGCCATTGATTTGCGCCTCTTCGATCTGCGTCAGGCTGACCACACGCTCGATCTCATGATTGCCAACGCTGTTGACCACACGGTCCAGGGTCGACCAGTGGCTGAACTCTTTCTGACACGCAATCAGGTGGACCTCGCTCTGATAGCCCTGCTTGGCGGCTTCAGGTGGAAAATCAGCGAAATGAGGGCTGTCGAGGGCGGTCTCCATGATGATGTTGTATTTGTTTTCCATCGCATACGTGCAAATCATTGCCCCCAGGCGCCAGATGAACGACTCGGTATGCTCATAGACATGCAGCACGCCTTTGTCTTCCATCGCCCGATAATGAGGGTGCAGTTCACGAAAATGGGTTTCGTAAAGGCGAACATAATTGTCGTACCGCCCGCTCTTCAGCAGCGTGTTTTCCAGCAAGTACGTCTTACCCGAGCCCTGTGCACCGGCAATGATGAGCATTTTGGGCTTGAGCACGCCGTCGACGTAGTCGCGCTTCTTGTCGAACAAAGTGTCGACGACCTTTCTGAATGCGAGATGGAGATCGGTATCGGTAAAAGGATAGAGAGAGGACATGACGGTTCGTTTCCTGGGTTTGCCAATGTGACCGTCACGAAGGTAGGCGCTGCGGCAGGTGAAAAGGGGTAGATGGTTACTGCTGCAAGTCTCATCGAAGGTAGTAGAACAGCGGGTTGCCAGTGAGGCGGCACTGTGCTGTATGCTTGGGCGGTCTTCAGGGCGGGGTGAAAGTCCCCACCGGCGGTAAATCGAAAGATGAGCCCGCGAGCGCCCCGACCATGTCGGGGGTCAGCAGATCTGGTGCAACTCCAGAGCCGACGGTCATAGTCCGGATGAAAGAAGGCGTTATGCAGGGGCCATCCGGGCGCCCTTGCGCGCGCATTTTGTTCGCCCCGAGACGTTCATCGATCATTCACGAGGAGCGTTTCATGTTCACCCAGCACCACGCGCAATTCCCCAATGTTTCCGCCGCCATCGCCGCCTTCAAGGCCGGGCGCCCTGTACTGTTGCTCGACGATGACGACCGCGAGGACGAAGCGGACATCATTGCTGCCGCCGAGAACATTTCGCTGCAGACCATGGCCATGATGATTCGCGATTGCAGCGGCATCGTCTGCCTGTGCCTGGACGAAGCCACCGTCGACGAACTGCAACTGGCGCCCATGGTGCAGAACAACCAGGCCCGGCACGGCACCGGTTTCACCGTTACCATCGAAGCGGCCGAAGGTATCACCACCGGGGTTAGCGCCCAGGACCGCATCACCACCATTGACGCAGCATTGCGCTCCAGCGCCGAACAGCGCCATATCGTCAGCCCGGGGCATGTTTTTCCGCTGCGCGCTCGCAATGGCGGGGTGCTAACCCGCCGTGGGCACACCGAAGGCTCGGTAGACCTGGCGCGCCTGGCCGGCCTGCGCCCGGCAGCGGTCTTGTGCGAGCTGATGAACCCCGATGGCAGCATGGCCCGTGGTGAGCAGGTGGCGGTATATGCGCGGCAGTACAATTTGCCGGTGCTGACCATCGAGGAACTGGCGCAGTACCGTGAGGCGATGGTGGAACGGGAAGCTGCTACGGCTTGATGGTTTCCTGCGCCTGACTTGAGGTAGATGGCGGCGCTGAAATCGAGCGCCGCCCACGCGGCGCATCGCGAGCAAGCTCGCTCCTACATTTTTTCGGGCCAGTAACATCTGTGCCTGCGCGCGATCGCCTTGTTTGTTTCATACAGTATCGAGGTTCGCCCCAGAGGCCTGCTCCACACAAGTTTGCTCCCCCCGCCCCGCTCTGCTAGTGTCGCGCCGTTCTGAATGCCACCGAGACAGTCGCCATGGCCCGCAAAAAAGCCTCCCTCGATTTCGAGCAATCCCTCGCAGACCTGCAAGCACTGGTCGAGCGCCTGGAGAACGGCGAGTTGTCGCTGGAAGAGTCGCTGGCCGCCTTCGAACAAGGCATCGCCCTGACCCGTGATTGCCAGGGCGCCCTGGCCCAGGCCGAACAGAAGGTGCAAATTCTGCTGGAGCGCGACGGCGAACTGGCTGCCCAGCCCTTCGACGCGGAGCCCGAAGCATGATTGGCACCTACCAGGCCAGTTGCCAGGCGCGCGTCGACGCAGCCCTCGAACCGCTGTTCATCGCCCCGACCAAAGAGCTGGAACGCCTTTACGCCGCCATGCGCTACAGCGTGATGAACGGCGGCAAACGCGTGCGCCCGTTGCTGGCCTACGCGGCCTGCGAAGCCTTGGGCGCCCCGGCCGAGCAGGCCAACGGTGCAGCCTGCGCGGTCGAGCTGATCCATGCTTACTCGCTGGTACATGACGACCTCCCGGCCATGGACGACGACGATTTGCGTCGCGGCCAGCCAACCACCCACAAGGCTTTTGACGAAGCGTGCGCCATCCTTGCTGGCGACGGTTTGCAGAGCCTGGCTTTCAGTGCCCTGCTCGACCCATGCCTGAGCCCGCAGATCGACAGCATTCGCCTGGCCATGGTTCAGGTACTGTCCAAAGCTGCCGGCCCGGCCGGCATGGTTGGCGGCCAGGCCATCGATCTCGGTTCGGTGGGCCAGAAGCTGGATCAACAGGCGCTGGCGTTCATGCACCGACACAAGACCGGCGCGCTGATCGAAGCCAGCGTACGCCTCGGCGCCCTGGCCAGCGCCCGCGCCGAACCGGCACAGCTGGATGCCCTGCAGACATATGCACAGGCCATTGGCCTGGCATTCCAGGTGCAGGACGACATCCTCGACGTGGAAAGCGACACGGCCACCCTGGGCAAACGCCAAGGTGCAGACATAGCGCGTGACAAACCGACCTACCCGGCCCTGCTGGGCCTGGAAGCCGCCAAAGCCTATGCAATCGAACTGCGCGACCAGGCGCTGACCGCACTGCAAGGGTTCGGCGAAACGGCCGAACCGCTGCGGGCTTTGGCGCGTTACATCGTCGAACGCCGTAACTAAACAGCGTCACCTATCCCCGTAGGATCGGGTTTACCCGCGAATGCGATCTTGAATTTGCCGACGCATTCGCGGGTAAACCCGCTCCTACAGGGGGCCGCGTAACCTGTGGTCGAATGGGCACTTTTCCCACAATGGGGTAAACTGCCGCGTCTTCACACACCTATAACGACTCGCCTGATGCCCACGACGTTTCAAGAGATCCCCCGCGAACGCCCGGTCACGCCGTTGCTCGACCGCGCTGACACGCCTGCCGGCCTGCGTCGGTTGGCCGAAGCCGACCTGGAGACGCTGGCCGACGAACTGCGCCAGGAACTGCTCTACACCGTCGGGCAGACCGGTGGGCATTTTGGTGCCGGCCTGGGCGTGATCGAGCTGACCATCGCCCTGCACTACGTGTTCGACACCCCGGACGACCGGCTGGTGTGGGACGTGGGGCACCAGGCCTACCCGCACAAGATCCTCACCGGGCGCCGTAACCGCATGCTCAGCCTGCGCCAGAAGGACGGCATCGCGGCCTTCCCGCGCCGCAGCGAAAGCGAGTACGACACCTTTGGCGTTGGCCACTCCAGCACCTCGATCAGCGCCGCGCTGGGCATGGCCATTGCTGCCCGCCTGCAGAACAGCGCGCGCAAGTCGATCGCGGTGATCGGTGATGGCGCGCTGACCGCCGGCATGGCATTCGAGGCGTTGAACCACGCCCAGGAAGTCAATGCCGACATGCTGGTGATCCTCAACGACAATGACATGTCGATTTCGCGCAACGTCGGCGGCCTGTCCAACTACCTGGCCAAGATCCTCTCCAGCCGCACCTACGCGAGCATGCGCGAAGGCAGCAAGAAAGTGCTGTCGCGACTGCCAGGTGCCTGGGAAATCGCCCGTCGCACCGAGGAATACGCCAAGGGCATGCTGGTGCCAGGCACGCTGTTCGAAGAGCTGGGCTGGAACTACATCGGCCCGATCGACGGCCACGACCTGCCCACCATGATTGCCACCCTGCGCAACATGCGTGATCTGAAGGGCCCGCAGTTCCTGCATGTGGTCACCAAGAAGGGCAAAGGCTTCGCCCCTGCCGAGATCGACCCGATCGGCTACCACGCCATCACCAAGCTGGAGCCGGCCGACAAGCCCGCCGCGCCGAAGAAAGCCAGCGGCCCGAAGTATTCCGCGGTGTTCGGCCAGTGGCTGTGCGACATGGCCGCCGCCGACAACCGCCTGGTGGGCATTACCCCAGCGATGAAGGAAGGCTCGGACCTGGTCGACTTCAGCGAGCGCTACCCTGAGCGCTACTTCGACGTTGCGATCGCAGAGCAACATGCCGTGACCTTGGCGGCCGGCATGGCCTGCGAGGGCAGCAAGCCGGTGGTGGCGATTTACTCCACCTTCCTGCAGCGTGCCTACGACCAGCTGATCCACGACGTGGCGGTGCAGAACCTCGACGTGCTGTTCGCCATCGACCGTGCCGGCCTGGTCGGCGAGGATGGCCCGACCCACGCCGGCAGCTACGATCTGTCGTACCTGCGCTGCATCCCGGGCATGCTGGTGATGACCCCCAGCGACGAGAACGAGCTGCGCAAGATGCTCAGCACCGGCCACCTGTACAACGGCCCGGCAGCTGTAAGGTACCCGCGTGGTACCGGCCCGAATGCGCCGATCAGCGGTGACCTGCAACCACTGGAGATCGGCAAGGGTGTGGTCCGCCGCCAGGGCGAGAAAGTGGCCCTGCTGGTGTTCGGCGTACAACTGGCCGAGGCCATGCAAGTGGCCGAACAGATCAACGCCACAGTGGTCGACATGCGCTTCGTCAAGCCGCTGGACGAGGCACTGGTGCTGGAGCTGGCAGGCAGCCATGAGCTGCTGGTAACCATCGAAGAAAACGCCATCATGGGTGGCGCGGGCGCTGCTGTGGGTGAGTTCCTTGCCAGCCAGGCAGTGCTCAAGCCGCTTCTGCACCTGGGGCTGCCGGATATCTATGTCGAGCATGCCAAGCCTGCGCAAATGCTGGCTGAGTGCGGGCTGGATGCGGCCGGGATCGAGGCCTCGGTGAAGGCCCGCATGGCCAGGCTCGGCCTCTAGGGCTCTTTCGCGGGTAAACCCGCTCCTACGACGGACTGCGCCCGATCACCGATGTGTGCTCACTGTAGGAGCGGGTTTACCCGCGAATACGGTTGCGGCGGCAATAGTGAACGACTGGTGGAAATTGGCCTGCAGGACCGGCCCTTTCGCGGGTAAACCCACTCCTACGGGGACAGCACAGTGCAGTGGAAAACCTTTGGAATTGCCCATGAAAAAATTAGCCTGTACCACGATTCTCTGTGCCCCTACATTCCTTCTGGCCGCTGAGCGCGACGACGCCCTCAAGCTCCCCGACGTGCTGATCAGCGCCAGCCGCCAGGTCGAATCGCGTACCACCACCAGTGCTGCAAACACGGTGTTCACCCGCACCGACATTGACCGCCTGCAACCCACCAGCGTCACCGAGCTGCTCTCCCGCGTACCGGGCGTGCAAGTGGCACCTACCGGTGGCCGTGGCAGCCTGCCTGGCATCTTTATCCGTGGCACCAAAGCGGCGCAAAGCCTGGTGCTGGTCGATGGCGTACGCATCGCCAATGCCACTTCGGGCGACAGCGGCCTGCAGTTTCTGGACGTCGACCAGATCGAGCGGGTTGAAGTGCTGCGTGGCTCGCGCTCGGCGGTGTACGGCAGCGATGCCATTGGTGGGGTGATCCAGATATTCACCCGACGCAGCAATGGCCCCGGCCTGCAGCCACGCCTGCGCATGGCCGCCGGCAGCAACCAGACATTCCAACGCAGCCTGGGGCTTTCTGGCGGCAACGACGCGACCCGCTTCAACCTTGGCGCCAGCCTGGATGAAACAGCCGGCATTGACTCGGCCGGGCCATCCTTCGCCAGCGATGGTGACCACGACGCCTACCGCAACAAGGCGTTGAACCTGAGCCTGAGCCACACCTTCGGTGAGCGCTTCGAAGCCGGCCTGAACCTGCTCGATAGCCGTGGTCGCAGCGAGTACGACAACCCGTTCGGCGGCTTCGACCCCGTGACCTTCAAGAGCTTCGGTCAACAACCCTACACCGACTTCAGCGTCAGCAGCCTGGGCAGCTATTTTGACGTTCAGTTCACCGAAGCCTGGCATTCACGCCTAGAACTGGCACATAGCGAGAACCGTGACGACAAACGCGACAAGCTCAGCGCTGAGCGCTTCGTGTTCAACACCTACCGCGATCAGGCTACCTGGCAGAACGACTTGGCCTTTGGCGAGCAGAACACCGTACTGATCGGTGGCGACTGGTACGAAGACCGCGTACACGGCAGTACCGATTTCACTGAGGACAGCCGCTGGAACCGTGCCGTGTTCGCCCAGCACCGCTATCAGGGCGAGCAGTTCTCCACTGAGCTGGGCGTGCGCCATGACCGCAACCAGCAGTTTGGTGGCCAGACCACCTGGAGCGGCAGCCTGACCGTACCGCTGAACGCGCACAACGATGTGCTGCTTTCCTACAGTGAAGGCTTCCGTGCGCCAACATTCAACGACCTGTATTACCCACAGTTCAGCAACCCGAACCTGGACCCAGAGCACTCCAGAAGCTACGAGCTGCAATGGCGCAGCCAGCTGACTGCAGAGAGCCGGCTGGAGACTTCGCTGTACCGCACCGACCTGCGCGACGCGATCATCTTTGGCCAGGACTCGATACCCCGAAACGTCGCCTCAGCACGAATCAATGGCGTGGAAATGGCGCTGGCGCAGCAATGGGGCGCCTGGCACAGCCAGCTTGGCCTGGCGCTGATCGACCCACGCGACCGCGACACTGGCCACACCCTCGCCCGCCGCGCCCGCCGCACCATGAGCCTGGACCTGGACCGTGAGTTCGGGCGTTTCAGCGTGGGTGCCAGCTGGCAGGCGGTCAGCAGCAGTTATGATGATGAGGCCAACCGTAACCGTATCGGTGGCTATGGCCTGCTGGGATTGCGCGGCAGTTGGGCGGCTAGCGACGAACTGAAACTCGAAGCCAAGCTGGATAACCTGCTGGACCGCAGCTACAGCCGCGCCCTTTACAGCTACGAGGGTGCGTATCACCCTTACCGCGAAGAGGGCCGCACTGTGCTCTTCAGCATCACCTGGACACCGGCGCTTTAGCGTCCAGCAACGCACACAAGCGGGCGGTGGCTTCGATCATCTGCCCGCTGGGGCGCTCCAGCCCCTTGTCCGGCACCACCAGCAGGCGACCATCAGCAACCGCTCGAATCTGCGGCCAGGCCTTCCAGCTTGCCAGTTGCGCCTCATCGGCTGCCAGGATGACCTGCGGATTACGCAGCAGCACGGACTCCACATTCACCTGTGGCGCCGGCTGGCCAAGGTCGGCGAACACATTGCGCGCCCCGCACACGGCCAGGGCGTCGGTCACCACCTGGCGGCCACCGAGCGTGTACAACGGCCGATCCCAGACTTGATAGAACACCTGCAAGGGTTCGTCACGCCGATACTGCTGGCGCAGCTGCTGCAGCCGCTCACGGAGGGCTCGCGCGTATGAGTGGCCTTGCTCGGCACGCCCGATACGCCCGGCAATGGCCTCGATCTGCTCGATCAGCTGGCTGATGTCGTGGGGTTCGGCGCTGAAGGTGGCGATACCCAGGTGCTTGAGCTGGTCGCGCTGGGCCGGTGGCACACTGCCTGGCCACAGCAGCAACAGGTCGGGGCGCAGGCTGAGCAGGCGCTCCATGTCCAGTTGCCCCTGGCGCCCGACCGAAGGCAAGTGGCGCAGCGCAGCCGGCCGTTCGCCGCCATCCAGCACGCCCACCAGCAGGTCGTCGGCCTGCAGCTCAAGCATGATCTCGCTCATCGAGGGGGCCAGGCTGACGACACGCAGCGGTTCGGCAGCCTGTACGGTGCAGGCGAACAACGCCAGCAGGCCAGGTAGCAGTCGCATCAGCCTAACTGGCGCGGAATACGATAGAGGTACAGCACTACAACCGTCGACAGTGCGAGCAGAATCTGCGGCACAGCCTCCAGGCCGACCAGCACCGACAGTGCGGCGACCCAAGCCGGAAAGCAGGCATACAGCATGGCCATGCGCCGTACCCGCGCCAGTTCGATCCAGGCAGTGGGTTCTTCGCCCGTGCCAAGCACCTTGGAGGTGGCAATAAGTGCGCGCTTGTAGGCGCCGAAGCGCGGCAGGCTGAGGAACATGGTGGCCGCACCGGCAATGAACAGTGGCATGGCCAGCACCGGGATCAGCGCATCGCCTCCCCCAAAGGCCCAAGCCATGACGGGCAGCGGCACCAGGCCAACCGCCAGGTACTGCCACCAGGCCAGCGCCAGGCGCCGCTTGACCTCGGCGCGGGTCACGCCTGGGGCACCTCGCCCTGGTGTTCGTTGCCCAGCATGTGCCCCAACTTGCCGGCCTTGGTCGCCAGGTAGTAGCGGTTGTGCGGGTTATGCCCGGTGTGCAGCGGCACACGCTCAGCAACCACGATGTTCATATCGGTCAGGGCTTTGACCTTGCGCGGATTGTTGGTCATCAGGCGCAGCGACTTCACGCCCAGGTGCTCGAGCATCGGCAGGCATATGGCGTAGTCACGCTGGTCGGCAGCAAAGCCCAGGCGTTCGTTGGCCTCTACGGTGTCGGCGCCGCCATCCTGCAGTTCGTAGGCGCGAATCTTGTTCAGCAAGCCGATGCCACGGCCTTCCTGACGCAGGTACAACAGCACCCCACGGCCTTCGCGGGCGATGGCCTGCAGCGCGGCTTCCAACTGCGAGCCGCAGTCGCAGCGCTGGCTGAACAGTGCATCGCCGGTCAGGCACTCGGAATGCAGGCGCCCCAATACCGGCTGGCCGTCCGCGATATCACCCAGGCTGAGCACCACATGCTCACGGCCTGTGGCTTCGTCGAGGAAACCATGCATGGTGAAGGTCGCGAAGGGCGTCGGGAGTTTAGAGGCGGCAACAAAGACGACGGGCACGTTGTGCTCCTGGAATAAGTAGGAAATTTCTCGTGGGTCGATTGTATCAGCAGGTTGGGGGATGTGGGCTGGCTCTATACAGTGGGTTAAGATCGAAAAATTCGATACTTATTAAAAGCCACCCCTCAATCACAAGCCCGCTGCCACAGCGGACCACGCTATACCTTGATGTATTCAGTCTCAGTGCGGGCGACTATCCGCATTGAATGGATAGGGCTGTTTCCAGTGCTCGAAAATCGGCTTCAGCTCGCCGCTACGTACCAGCTCTTTCATACGCTTGTCGAACAGGTCGCGCAGGGCCTTGGCTTGGTCGTTACGGGCAAAGGCCAGGTACAACGGCAACTCGGCCACATGGGTACGGCGGAAGCGCTCGGGCTGGGAGGCTTGCCCGAGCACGTAGTCGACCTCGGTCAGTGCATCGATGTAGTAGTCCACCCGGTCATGATCGAGCATTGGCAAAATGCCCTCGCGACGCTGGATTTCGCGGAACTCGTGCACATTGGGCAAGTAGCTGCCGTAATCGTAACCACGCACCCAGGCCAACCGGTACTTGCCGATGGTCTCCAGGGTAGGCGCAGGTTTGCTGGCCAGCCCAAGGGCATAGATATGGTCCATATCGAAGTGCCAGCGCGGGTACAGATTGTAGTCGTTCTCTTCCTTGTACGAGCCAACCCAGGCGTCAGCCTCGCCGCGCTTGACCAGGCCAACCGCCCGGCTGTAGGGCGCGCTCTGGGTAACCACCTTGACCCCGGCCGGCTCGAACACTTTGCGCAGCACATCCCAGGCTACCCCGGTACCGTCGGCGTTGGTGTAGTCGAGCCACTCCTCGCTAACCAGATGGATCTGTTTCGGCACGCCCTCGGCAGCCATTACCCACGGGGCAACACTCAGCAGCATTGCCAGCAGCACAGTCCTTATGGCCATTCACGCGCCCCCTGTTTCAGGCAACCGCCCACACCAGAACCTGCATGCCCAGCCAAGCAAACACGCCGGCCAGGATATCGTCGAGCATGATGCCGACGCCCCCGTGCACATGGCGGTCGATCCAGCGAATCGGCCACGGCTTGAGGATGTCGAAGAAGCGGAACAGCAGGAACCCTGCCAACAGCCACTGCCAGCCCTCCGGCACCAGCCAGAGGGTGATCCACATGCCGACAATCTCGTCCCAGACAATGCCTTCATGGTCGTGTACGCGCAAGTCATTGGCAACTTTGCCACACAACCAGAAGCCAAACAGCATGCTCACGCCGAGCAACAACCAGTAACCCCAGTCGGGCAGCATCTGCCACAGCGGGATGAACGGTATGGCCACCAGCGAACCCCAGGTACCCGGCGCCTTGGGCAAGGTGCCAGAACCAAAGCCAAAAGCGATGAAGTGCCACGGGTTGCGCCAGACCGAAGGCGGAACGAACTCCGCAGGCACCTGATTGGGGTGATCGGTCACGGTATCTCCCTGAAGTGTTGATAGCCCCGCTGAACGGGGGTGATGTCCTGGCCCTGCGCGTCGCGCAAGGTCACGCCTTGCCCTTCGAGCACACGGCCGACGGTATGCACTTCGATAAAATCGAAGGCTGCCAAGGGCGCCAGCGCCTCGGGTGGCAAGGTGAAGGCCAGTACGTAGTCGTCGCCACCGGTAAGCGCCGCCTTCACCGCCGCTTCCCGGCCGAGGAAGACCTCCAGAGCAGGAGACACTGGCACTTGCGCCAGGTTCACCTCCAGCGCGACTCCGGATGCCTTGGCAATATGCCCACAGTCGGCGAGCAGCCCGTCGGAGATGTCCAGCGCCGCCGTGGCCCGGCCACGCAGCAGGGCACCGAGTGTGAGCTGCGGCATCGGTGACCAATAATGGGCCAGCAGCGGTTCGGCCTGCGCGGCAGGCGCCTCGCGCTCACCCAGCACCAGCGGCAATGCACCGGCGGCCTTGCCCAGCGAACCACCGACACACAACAGGTCACCCGGCCTTGCACCGCTGCGGCGCAAGGCCTGGCCAGCCGGCACACGGCCGAACACGGTGACGGTGATACTCAGCGGGCCGCGCGTAGTGTCACCACCGATCAGGCTCATGCGACAACGGTGGGCCATGCGACCAAGGCCGTCGGCAAAGGCCGCCAGCCAGTCAGGGCCAACGTCAGGCAGGGTCAGTGCGAGGGTAAAGCCGATTGCAGTCGCGCCCATGGCTGCCAAGTCACTGGCCGCCACGGCCAACGAACGCTGGCCAAGCAGCAACGGATCGCAAACAGCAGGAAAGTGCACCCCGGCGACCAGGGTATCGGTCGACACCGCCAGTTGCTCACCGGGGGGAAGGTCTAGCAGGGCGCAGTCGTCGCCGATACCCAGCGCCACGCCCTCGCCGCCCTGCGCACAGGGCGCAGCGGCGAAGTAATGGTTGATCAGCTCGAACTCACCCATGGCCAGGCAGCGCCAGGATCAGCGCTTGTTCGCCTTGACTTCTGCTTCACGCAGCGCCGGAGCGAGCTTGTCCAGTACGCCGTTGACGAACTTGTGGCCGTCAGTGGCACCGAAGACCTTGGCCAGTTCCACACCTTCGTTGATCACGACGCGGTACGGCACGTCGACGCGCTTGATCAGCTCCCAGGTGGACAGGCGCAGCACGGCCAGCTCGACCGGGTCGAGCTCTTCCAGTGCGATGGTCATGCAAGGCACCAGCGCCTTGTCGATTTCGCCCTTGATTGCCGGGACCCCATGCAGGATCTCGCGGAAATAGGCACCGTCGACATCGGTGAAATCGTTATCCACCCGGAACTGCGCTTCGATCTCGTTCAGCGAATGCTGGGCCATGTGCCACTGGTAGAGGGCCTGGGTCGCGAGCTTGCGGGCTTCGCGGCGCTTGGCGCTCTTCGAGGGCTTGCCGGCATCCGCAGGTTTTGGATCGCGCGGGTTGAAACGATCGCTTTCGTCGCTAATCACTTGGCCTCCAACTGCGCCAGCAGGCTGACCATTTCCAGTGCGGACAGGGCAGCTTCAGCACCTTTGTTGCCGGCTTTGGTGCCAGAACGCTCGATGGCTTGCTCGATGGAGTCGACGGTCAGTACGCCGAAGGCCACCGGAACACCGAACTCCATGGACACCTGGGCCAGGCCCTTGGTGCATTCGCCCGCCACGTATTCGAAATGCGGGGTACCGCCACGGATCACGGCGCCCAGGGCGATGATCGCGTCGTAGGCGCCTTGCTGGGCGACCTTCTGTGCCACCAGCGGGATCTCGAATGCACCCGGGGCACGGATGATGGTGATGTCGCTTTCGCTGACACCATGGCGTACCAGGGCGTCAACGGCACCGCTTACCAGGCTTTCGACAACGAAGCTGTTGAAGCGGCCAACCACCAAAGCATAGCGACCTTTGGGGGCGATGAAGGTACCTTCGATGGTCTTCAGGGTCATTCCGATATTCTCATCTTCAAGAGCGAGGCCGCATACAAGCGGCCTCGACAGGGGTCTGGACTCGAGCAGAGGGCGTCAATGCCGCCTCAAGTCACTCGGAGGGCACGTATTCTACAACTTCCAGATCGAATCCGGATATCGCGTTGAACTTCATAGGCGAACTCATCAGGCGCATCTTGCGCACGCCGAGGTCGCGCAGGATCTGCGAACCGGCCCCCACAGTGCTGTAGGTGGTCGGTGCCTTGGTCGGCGCATCGCCCGCACTTTCGCGGATGTGCGCCAGCAGCACATCGCCGTCCAGCGGATGGCCCAGCAGCAAGACCACACCGCTGCCGGCCTCGGCCACGGCGGCCATGGCCGCGCGCAGGCTCCAGCGGCCTGGCTGCTTGACCAGCAGCAGGTCACGCAGTGGGTCCATATTGTGTACCCGTACCAAGGTCGGCTCTTCGGCGCAGATCTTGCCCAGGGTCAAGGCCATGTGCACGTCGCCTTCGACCGCGTCACGGTAGGTGACCAGGTTGAACTCACCCAGCTCGCTCTCCACCGATTGCTCGGAGACACGCTGCACGGTGCGCTCGTGGATCATGCGGTAGTGGATCAGGTCGGCGATGGTGCCGATCTTCAGGCCGTGCTCGGCGGCGAACACTTCCAGTTCGGCGCGGCGCGACATGGTGCCGTCGTCGTTCATCACTTCGCAGATCACACCGCTTGGCTCGAAACCGGCCATGCGCGCCAGGTCACAGGCGGCTTCAGTGTGGCCGGCGCGGGCCAGCGTACCGCCTGGCTGGGCCATCAGCGGGAAGATGTGACCTGGGCTGACGATATCTTCGGCCTTGGCGTCCTTGGCAGCAGCAGCCTGCACAGTGCGTGCGCGGTCGGCGGCGGAAATACCGGTGGTGACGCCTTCGGCGGCTTCGATCGACACGGTGAACTTGGTGCCGAAGCCAGAGCCATTGCGCGGTGCCATCAGCGGCAGCTTCAGCGTTTCGCAACGCTCGCGGGTCATCGGCATGCAGATCAGGCCACGGGCGTGCTTGGCCATGAAGTTGATGTGCTCGGGCAGGCAGCATTCGGCTGCCATGATGATGTCGCCTTCGTTCTCGCGGTCTTCGTCATCCATCAGGATGACCATTTTGCCCTGGCGGATGTCTTCGACCAGTTCTTCGATGCTGTTGAGCGCCACGCGGCACCCCCTTCTCAATCAGGATTTCAAGAAGCCATTGGCGGCCAGGAAGCTTTCGGTAATGCCACTGCCCTTGCTCGGTTCGGCGGCCTTGTCACCCAGTAGCAAGCGTTCCAGGTAACGGGCCAGCAGGTCGACCTCAAGGTTTACCCGACGCCCTGCACGGTAATCGGCCATGATGGTTTCGGACAGAGTGTGCGGGACAATGGTCAGCTCGAACTCGGCGCCATTGACCTCGTTTACCGTCAGGCTGGTGCCGTCGACGGTGATCGAACCCTTGTGGGCGATGTACTTGGCCAGTTCCTTTGGTGCACGCACGCGGAACTGGATGGCGCGAGCGTTATCGCTGCGCGAAATGATTTCGCCGACCCCGTCGACGTGGCCGCTGACCAGGTGCCCGCCCAGGCGGGTGGTGGGCGTCAGGGCCTTCTCCAGGTTGACCTTGCTGCCACTCTTGAGGTCGATGAAGGCGGTACGCTTGAGGGTTTCGACGCTGACATCGGCCCAGAAGCCGTCGCCCGGCAGCTCTACGGCCGTGAGGCAAACACCGTTGACGGCGATGCTGTCGCCGAGCTTGACGTCTCCCAGATCGAGCTTGCCGGTCTCTACGTAGACGCGCACGTCACCACCCTTGGGGGTCAGGCTGCGGATGGTGCCGATGGATTCGATGATGCCGGTGAACATGGGGTCTTCCTCAAAAACGGTTTGCGCGGGGCAAGCCCGGCATTATACGCCGGGCGCCGGCAGGGGAATGGCCGTGACCCGCCAGTCATCGCCCACTGCGCGCATTTCGGTAATTTTCAGCCGCGGCGCCTCGCTCATCTTTTCCAGTGGCCAGTCCAGTAATGGGCGGGCGTGGGAGCCGAGGAAGGTGCCGGCGACGAACAGCTGGAACTCATCGACCAGGCCCAGCCTGGCAAAGGCACCCACCAGGCCAGCACCAGCTTCCAGCAGGATTTCGTTTACGCCGCGGGCGGCCAGGGCCTGCAGCAGCGCCGCAAGGTCGACCTGGCCATTGTCGCCCGGCAAGCTGAGCAATTCGTGGCCGGCAGCGGCATAGCGCGGGTCATCTGCGACAGCAGTCACCACAAGAGCTGGACCGGCCTGGAAGAACGGCGCAGCCAGTGGCAGGCGCAGGCGGCCATCGATCAACACTCGCAATGGTGTGCGGCTGAGTGCCTGGGCGGTGGTTTCGGCATCCAGGCCCAGCTCGGCGCCACGCACGGTCATGCGTGCGTTATCGGCCAGTACACTGGCGGCGCTGGTCAGCACCACGCTGGAACGGGCGCGCAGGCGCTGTACCGCCGAGCGGGCGG
>AZIG01007316.1_pt1 | contig 45960 bp, 41 predicted proteins | sample 359071 | NCBI WGS metagenome assembly AZIG01 (sample SAMN02429714, study PRJNA222667) | marine sediment metagenome | biome: Sediment sample; isolation source: enrichment culture of sample MGS-AQ(UA) from oil contaminated terminal site... | place: Jordan: Aqaba | collected 2011-05-15 | depth 18 m m | reverse complement strand
CACAGGGACCACAGTCAACATACAAGGGCCACGGCATGCCGTGGCCGTGCGGCTGCCGGGAGAATGGATGCCTGAACAGCGGATACAAAAAAGCCGGCTTGATGCCGGCTTTTGTTTGAGCAGGATCAGCGCTTGTCCTTACTCTTCTTCTTCATCTTCTTGTTGTGACTCATCAGGCGGCGCTTCTTGTTCACCTGACGCTCGGTCAGCGTGTTCTTGCGATCGGCGTAAGGGTTGTCACTGCCCTTGTACTCGACACGGATCGGCGTACCGGTCAGCTTGAGCACCTTGCGGAAGGTGTTCTCCAGATAGCGGGTATAGGAGCGCGGCACCGCGTCGACCTGATTGCCGTGCACCACGATAATCGGCGGGTTGGAGCCACCGAGGTGGGCATAGCGCAGCTTGATGCGACGGCCATTGACCATTGGCGGCTGGTGCTCGCTGACGGCATCTTCCAGAATCTCGGTCATGCGGCGCGTCGGAATCTTGGTCATCGCAGCCTGATAGGCCTGATCCACTGACTTGTAGAGCAGGCCGACACCACTGCCGTGCAATGCAGAAATAAAGTGGATGTCGGCGAACTGGGCGAAAATCAGCCGGCGCTCCAGTTCGGTTTTGACGTACTCCTTCTCTTCCTGCTTCATGCCGTCCCACTTGTTGACGGCAATCACCAGAGCGCGCCCCGCTTCGAGTACAAAGCCCAGCAGGTGCAGATCCTGCTCGACAATCCCTTCCCGGGCATCGACCACAAAGATCACCACGTTGGCGTCCTGGATCGCCTGCAGGGTCTTGATTACCGAGAACTTCTCGATGGCCTCGAACACCTTGCCGCGACGGCGCACGCCGGCGGTATCGATCAGCGTGTAGGGCTTTTCAAAGCGCTCATAGGGGATGTAGATACTGTCACGGGTAGTTCCCGCCTGATCGAACACCACAACCCGATCTTCGCCGAGCATGCGGTTGACCAGCGTGGACTTACCTACGTTGGGTCGGCCGATAATCGCAATTTTGGTGCCGATCGGCTCAACCACGCGCCCTTCTTCACCCGTAACCTGCAGGCTCTCGTCGTTGAGTACCGCGTCCAGCATCGGGTTGATATTGCGGCCGTGCGCGGCGGCAATACCCAGCGGCTGGCCCAGGCCAAGGTTGGCGAACTCGCCCAGGATGGCATCCGGATCCGCGCCATCAATCTTGTTGGCGATCAGATAGGTGTGCTTGTTGCGCTTGCGCAGGTGCTCGGCAATCTGCTCATCGCCTGCGGTACGACCAGCGCGCGCATCGACCAGAAACAGCACGGCGTCGGCTTCTTCGATAGCCTGCAGAGATTGACCTGCCATCATCAGATCGAGGCCTTGCTCGTCCCCGGTGATACCACCGGTATCGACCACGATATAGGGTTTGCCCTGCCAGACTGCCTCGCCGTATTGACGGTCGCGGGTCAAGCCGGCGACGTCGGCAACAATAGCGTCACGACTCTTGGTCAGACGGTTGAACAGGGTGGATTTGCCGACGTTCGGCCGCCCCACGAGAGCGATGACAGGAACCATGATTACTCCGCGCACAGATGCTGTGCAAAAAAACAAAACGGCCGTTACACCTGACTGTGTAACGGCCGGGAAAGTATAACCGCTTTTCGGCTTACTTCAGCTTGTAGGCTGCCAGATCGCCGCTATTGCCGTAGACGAACAGCAGATCACCGATCACCAGCGGGCTGGCACGCAGACCGTCGCCATCGACCTTGACGCGACCGGCCATGCGACCGTCAGTCTGGGCCAGCAGGTGCAGATAGCCTTCGAAGTCACCTACCGCAACATAGTTGCTGAAGGCAACCGGTGCCGTCAGCTGGCGGCGAGCAAGCGATTCGTTGCTCCACAGCTCGCGAGCACTACCGGCGTCAAGCGCCTGCACGGTGCCGCTGGTTTCACTGACATACACACTGCCGAAGCCCGCGCCGGGACCAACATAGCTGGAGGCCGGATGCTCCCACAGCGGCTGCCCGGTCTGGGCATCCAGTGCGGCCACGCTGCCCTGATAGGACACAACATAAAGGCGCTGATCAACCAGCAGCAGTTGGCCGTCGATGTCGACCATACGCTCCAGCTCGGAACGCCCCTTGGGCTGCGCGACGCGCTGCTCCCAGAGGGGAATGCCGGTATCGGCTGCCAGCGCAACGACCTTGCCGCTGGCCATGCCGGCGAAGACCTGACGCACGCCAACGATCGGCGTGCTGTGGCCGCGCACGGTCAGCACCGGTAGCGAGGATTCATAGATCCAGCGACGCTCGCCGCTGCTGATATCCAGGGCAACCAGTTTGTCATCCTGCGTCTGCACGACGACCACGTCTCCGTTGGTCTGCGGCGGCGCCAGCACTTCGCTGGAAGCCTGCGCGCGCCACTTCTCGCTGCCGTCGTTCTCGTCCAGGGCGATCACCTGACCATCGAGGGTACCGACAATGACCAGACCACCGCCGGCACCAACAGCACCAGACAGGGGCGCCTTGAGTTTGACTTCCCACTTCTCGTCGCCATCTTCGCGATTCAATGCGACAACCCGCCCTTCGGCGTCGGCAGCGTACAGGGTCAAACCATCAAGGGCCGGGGTCAGGTTGTTGTACAGATCGCCCTGACCTACGCCGATGTTGCGCTTCCAGACACGGTCCAACTGAACCTCGGCATCAAACTTTTCCAGATCGGCCGGAGGCAATTCCTTCTTGCCGGAGCTGCTGCAACCGACCATCAATGCAGCGGCCAGACCCAGCACCAGATAACGGGACATCACTTTCACTAGGCTTCCTCCGCCAGATCATCCAGCTTCAATTGCAGTTGCGGACGCGCGGATGCATCCTCGAGCGCCTCAATGGCCGCCTGGTAGGCCGCCCGGGCTTCCGACTTGCGACCCAGGGCAAGCAGCAGGTCGCCCCGCACCTCTTCGCGGCCCGCCTTCAATTCGGAACCTTCGACCGGTGAGGCGAACAGCGCCAGGCCTTCTTCGGCACGCTCCTGTTGAGCCAGAACCCGCGCCAGACGCTGACGCGCCACTTCCTGCAGCGCCGCATCCTTGCTGGTGTCTACCAGCTCACGCAAGTGCTTCTCGGCAACAGGATAGTCACTCGCCTCAACCGCCATGCGCGCCTGCATCAAAGCAGCATAGTCGGCATAACGGGTGCTGGAATAGTCTTTACGCAGCTGGGTAGCCAGTTCCGCTGCGCGCGCACGCGACGCCTCGCTGTCACTGCTCAGTACGGATTCGAGCATGGTCTGGTAAAGGGTTGAAGCGCCCTGCGCCTGGCCCTGCTGATAGTTCTGCCAGGCATTCCAGCCAAACACCCCCGCAAGGGCTATAGCCACACCGGTGAGCAACGGCACACCATGGCGCTGCCAGAGTTCCTTCAGCTTCTCTACCTGTTCTTCTTCTGTCTCGTAAGCCACCCTAAAACTCCTTAGCCAAACCAGAAACGGCAAGCGCCGCTCAAATACTCTCTGCCAGTCGAGCCGGCACATCCTGCCAGCTCAAGGTTTCCTGCTCCTCACCACTGCGCAGCGGTTTGAAACCGATCTGCTGCGCAGCCACTTCGTCTTCGCCCAGCACCAGCGCGTAAAGCGCACCGGACCTATCGGCCTTCTTGAACTGGCTCTTGAAGCTGCCACCGCCAGCGTGCACGACCAGTCGCAATGACGGCAGCGCATCGCGCAGCTGCTCGGCCAGACGCAGTCCCGCCCTGGCAGCCACATCGCCCAGGGTGACGAGATAGACATCCACCTGACGGGCCAGTTCGGCGGGCACGCAATCAAGCGTCTCGATCAGCAGCAACAGCCGCTCGATACCCATGGCAAACCCCACAGCCGGCGCCGGCTTGCCGCCCAGCTGGGTTACCAGACCGTCGTAACGGCCACCGGCGCAGACGGTACCCTGGGCACCGAGCTGGTCAGTCACCCATTCGAACACCGTCAGGCCGTAGTAGTCCAGCCCGCGCACCAGTTTGGGATTGATTACGTAAGGGATGCCAACTTCGTCCAGCAGTGCACGCAGGCCGTCGAAGTGAGCGCGTGCCTCGCCGTTGAGGTAGTCGGCCAGCTTCGGCGCGTCTGTCAGCAGGGCCTGGGTCTCCGGCACCTTGCTGTCGAGGATGCGCAGCGGGTTGCTGGCAAGTCGGCGCTGGCTATCCTCATCCAACTGATCAAATCGCGCCTGCAGATAGGCAACCAGATCATCGCGGTAGCGGGCACGGTCTTCCGCACTGCCCAGGCTGTTCAGCTCCAGCTTGACCGCATTGCTGATACCCAGACGCTGCCACAGCCGCCAGGACAGCACGATCAGCTCGGCATCGATGTCCGGACCGGTCAGGTTGAAGGTTTCCACGCCGATCTGGTGAAACTGGCGATAGCGGCCCTTTTGCGGACGCTCGTGACGGAACATCGGGCCGTTGTACCAGACCTTCTGGGCAACACCGCCCCCGAGCAGACCGTGCTGCAGCATGGCGCGCACGCAGCCTGCGGTGCCTTCCGGGCGCAGGGTCAGCGAGTCACCATTACGGTCCTCGAAGGTGTACATTTCTTTCTCGACGATGTCGGTCACTTCGCCGATGGAGCGTTTGAACAGCTCGGTCGGCTCGACAATCGGCATACGTACCTGCTGGTAACCGTAGGTGGTCAACAGGTCAGCAACAGTGCGCTCAAAGTACTGCCACAGGGCGCTGTCTTCGGGCAGCACATCGTTCATGCCGCGAACGGCTTGCAGGGTCTTCAAAGTCTGTTTCCTATTACCTGACCGCTCAACCGCGGGCGATGGTGTTGGCATCCAGCGCCTGTTTGGCAGCCACTTTATCTCGAATCATTTTTTCCAGCCGGTCGACCAGCTCGGCGTTATCCACCTTCTGGTCCGGCTTGCCATCCTGATAGATCAGGTTGTTCGGCGAGCCACCGGTCAGGCCGATGTCGGCCTCCTTGGCTTCGCCCGGACCGTTGACGACACAGCCGATAACCGCAACATCCAGCGGTGTCAGCACGTCGTCGAGGCGCGCTTCCAGCTCGTTCATGGTCTTGACCACATCGAAGTTCTGGCGTGAGCAGCTCGGGCAGGCAATGAAATTGATACCGCGCGAACGCAGGCGCAGCGACTTCAGAATGTCGAAGCCGACGCGAATCTCCTCCACCGGGTCGGCCGCCAGCGAGATGCGGATAGTGTCGCCAATGCCTTCGGCCAGCAACATGCCAAGGCCAACGGCCGACTTCACCGTGCCCGAGCGCAGGCCACCCGCCTCGGTAATCCCCAGATGCAGCGGCTGCTCGATCTGCCTGGCCAGCAGGCGGTAGGCATCAACCGCCATGAAGACGTCGGACGCCTTGACGCTGACCTTGAAATCCTGGAAATCCAGGCGATCAAGGTGCTCGACGTGGCGCAGCGCCGATTCCACCAGCGCCGCCGGAGTCGGTTCGCCGTATTTCTTCTGCAGATCCTTTTCCAGCGAGCCAGCATTAACCCCGATACGAATCGGAATGCCATTGTGGCGCGCGGCGTCGACCACGGCCTTGACCCGGTCTTCCCGGCCGATGTTGCCCGGGTTGATGCGCAGACAATCAACACCCAGATCAGCGACCCGCAGGGCAATCTTGTAGTCAAAGTGAATATCGGCGACCAGCGCGATACCGACCTGCTTGCGGATTTCACCAAAGGCCTCGGCAGCCTCCATGCTCGGCACCGAGACCCGCACGATATCGGCACCAACCGCTTCCAGCCGCCGAATCTGTTCGACGGTAGCGGCCACATCACAGGTTTCGGTGTTGGTCATGCTCTGTACCGAAATCGGCGCATCACCACCTACCAGTACCGAACCCACCTTGATCTGCCGGGAGACACGACGTTTGACCGGCGACTCATTCTGCATAACTGACTGACCTCTTACTCGCCCAGACGCAGCCGGACGACACCGGACTGGCTCTGCGGCGGCAACGTTACGGGGTTACCCTGAAAGCGAATGGTGGTGACCGCACTGCGGTCGCCGATCACCAGGTTCAACGGACCTGCATGATCAATGTCCAGCGCCTGGCCATCGCGCAACAGGCCACTGTGCAGGACCTGGCCGTCGACGGCACTGACCTGCACCCAGCAATCGGCGGCCACACTCAACTGCAGGCCACGCCCCTCGACGGCTGCAGGCTCCTCGACGGGAGCGACCACCTCAGTCTGTGCATCCGCAACCAGGGTCGCTTCCTGAGGCGCCTCCGCCGCATCCGCAACCGCCTCGGTCGTGAGCGGGTCGGCAGCCGGCGCTTCAGGCTCAGGGGCCAGCAAGTCGGCGGGCAGCGCCTCTGTCTGCTCGGCAATTGCCTCGGGCAACGTCATGGCATCGACCTCGACATCGTCCAGCAGCAACTCGGACTCCAGTTCTTCCATCGGCGGCAACGGCTCGGAGACAGGGCGGCCGGCTTCGTACCACCACCATGCCGAGGCCATCAGCACCAGCACAATCAGCAGGGTGCTCCAGCGCATGATGGACCGCCCAGACCCGTTCGGCATCTGGACCCGGGCGATAGAACTGACCGGACGCTCGCGTACCTCGATACCACGATGCCGATCGAATTCAACGGCGAGCCGGTTGGGGTCCAGCCCCATCAGCCGCGCATAACTGCGTATGTAGCCGCGGGTAAAGGTATCACCGGGCAAGCGGTCGAACCGGCCTGCTTCGATGTGCTCTACCGCCTGACGCGAGATTCTCAGCTCCAGGGCAACCTCGGCGATGCTCAGGCCGCGAGCTTCACGGGCCTCGCGCAGGGTTTCACCAGGGTTACGCAGGGTGTTTGGTTCTGCCATGTCTGCTGCTGCATCATGACGCTCGGAACTCATGACTTTTCGGACTCCACAAGCGCGCGGGCTTCAGGACTGTTGGGATAGAGACGTTTGAGCTGCAGCGCATAGCTGGCAGCCTTGCTGTGATCCTCGAATCGACGCGCCAGGCGCACACCCAGCCAGAGGCTGGCGGCATTCTGCTCGGACAACTGGTCGAAGCGACGATAGTGATTCCACGCGGGCACAAAGTTGCCTTCAGCAAACTCGATCTGCGCCAGCTCAAGCAACGCACGTGGCTGGCGGATGTTCAGCCGCAGGGAGCGCTCGAGATTCTCGCGGGCGGCATCGATATTACCCATGCGCAGATAGGCGATACCCAGGTTCTCGAATACGCGCGAGCGTTCGCTGTAAAGCGTATCGGCTGCGGCCTTGTTGAAATACTCGAGAGCTTCCTGGTAGCGCTCGCGGTCAAGCAGAAACGCACCGTAATTATTCAGCAGCCGGGCGTTCTCCGGCTCACTGGCAAGCGCAGTCCGAAAGTGCTTTTCGGCAGCGTCGTACTCGCCTTCCTGCTGGAATACCAGCGCCAGCACCATATTCGCCGATGCCGAGCGGGGGTCCAGCTTCAGCGCTTCACTCAGCGGCTGCTTGGCACGTTCGGTTTCCCCTTTCTGCAGATAACCGATACCGAGCTGAACGTAAGCATCGCGGGCGGCGGCCGGATCGACCTTGCGGCTGTTTTGCCCCGTGCTGACACAGCCCGCCAGCAGCAGACAGAAGATCAAGATCGCGGCGCTTGGCTTGCTCATGTCAACATCCTTTTCCGGCCTGAGTGATTAACCTGCAGTGTGCCGCGTCTCGGACGGCGCGGTCTCGGTTGCGTCTGTTGCCAACTGGCGTACCGCAATGTAGCGCTCGCTTCGGCGGGTGCGATCCATAACCTGCCCGACCAGTTGCCCGCAGGCCGCATCGATATCTTCCCCACGCGTGGTGCGCACCGTGACGTTGTAACCGGCCTGGTGCAACATGTCCTGAAACCGGCGAATGGCGTTGTTGCTCGGCCGCTCGTAGCCGGAATGCGGGAAGGGATTGAACGGGATCAAATTGATCTTGCACGGAATATCGCGCAGCAGCTCGATCATTTCGGCCGCATGCTCGGGCTGGTCGTTGACCCCTTTGAGCAGGGTGTACTCGACCGTCAGCGAGCGCTTCTCGCCAAGCCCGGCGATGTAACTTTTGCAGGCCGGCAGCAAGACTTCCAGCGGATACTTCTTGTTCAGCGGCACCAGTTGGTTGCGCAAGGCGTTATTCGGCGCGTGCAGCGACAGCGCCAGGGCAACGTCCACCTTCTCGGCGAGCTTCTCGATCATCGGTACTACCCCGGAGGTAGACAGCGTCACCTTGCGCTTGGAGATACCGTAACCGAGATCGTCCATCATCAACGTCATGGCGTCCACAACGTTGTCAAAATTCAGTAGCGGTTCGCCCATGCCCATCATCACCACGTTGGTGACCGCACGATCGGCGGTAGCAGGAACGGAACCGAAGGACTTGCTGGCAATCCACACCTGGCCAATGATTTCGGCCACGGTCAGATCGCTGTTGAAACCCTGTTTGCCGGTCGAGCAGAAGCTGCAATCCAGCGCACAGCCCGCCTGAGACGACACACACAGGGTGCCGCGCCCGTTTTGCGGAATGTACACCGTCTCGACGCAACTGCCCGAGGCAACCCGGACGACCCACTTGCGTGTGCCGTCGCGGGAAATATCTTCGCTGACAACCTCGGGACCGCGAATTTCGGCGGTGGCCTTGAGCTTCTCACGCAGGGCCTTGCCGATATTGGTCATGTCATCGAAGTTGTCCACGCCATAGTGATGCATCCATTTCATGACCTGGCCGGCACGAAAACGCTTTTCTCCCAATCCTTCGAAGAAAGCTTCCAGTTTCTGCTGTGTCAGACCCAGCAGATTGGTCTTGCTGGTGGTATCGGTCATGGCGATCACATCACTCGGCTGAGATAACCCGACCCGGCCTTAGCGCGGGCAGAGTTCGGTTTCGGCGAAGAAGTAGGCCACTTCGCGCGCAGCGGAAGTGGTGGAGTCGGAGCCGTGAACCGCGTTGGCATCGATGGACTCGGCGAAGTCGGCGCGGATGGTACCGGCAGCGGCTTCTTTCGGGTTGGTAGCGCCCATCAGTTCACGGTTTTTCAGAACGGCGCCTTCGCCTTCCAGAACCTGAACAACAACCGGACCAGAAGTCATGAAGCCAACCAGATCCTTGAAGAAAGGACGCTCTTTGTGCTCGGCGTAGAAACCTTCGGCATCGGCCTGGGACAGCTGAACCATCTTGGCAGCAACAACGCGCAGACCAGCCTGCTCGAAACGGGTCAGGATCTGACCAATGACGTTTTTGGCGACGGCATCGGGCTTGATGATGGACAGGGTACGTTCAACGGCCATAAAACTCTCCAGAGAGGTAGTTACAGAATAGAATTACAAAAGATGGTTAACCTGCGGATTATACGCAGGTTAAAGACAAATAGATAACAGCAGCGTAGCTGACGGCAAACCGTCAGCCGGCACGCAGGCGCGTTACCACCTGACAAATGATTTCGGCAGCCCGCTGCACGTCCTGCTCAGAGGTGAAGCGCCCGAGCGACAGACGAATGGAACTGTGCGCCAGCTCGTCGCTCAGACCAATCCCGCGCAGCACATAAGAGGGCTCGACCGCGGCAGAGGTACAGGCGGAGCCGGTCGACAACGCCAGATCCTTGAGTGCGAGCAACAGCAACTCACCGTCAACGCCAGCGAAGGCCAGATTGAGGTTGTGCGGCACCCGCTGTTCCGCGCTGCCGTTGAGGCTGACGCCGTCCAGCCCGGCCAGGCCCTTGAGCAGCGCGTCATGCAGAGCGGCAATTCGCGCCCCCTCGTCTTTCATCAGCTTGCCGGCCAGCTCGAAGGCTTCGCCCATACCCACGATCTGATGGGTCGCCAGGGTACCGGAGCGCAGCCCTCGCTCGTGACCACCACCATGCATCTGCGCCTGCGGCTTGGGCGTCAGGGCTCGGCGCACAAACAGCGCACCGATGCCTTTTGGCCCATAGGTCTTGTGGGCGCTGAAGGACATCAGATCAACCGGCAGAGTCTGCAGGTCGATTGCCAGCTTGCCGGTCGACTGCGCCGCATCGACATGAAACACCGCCCCGACGGCATGGGCAACCTCACCCAGGGCCTGAATATCGTTGATCGTACCGATCTCGTTATTAACGTGCATCAGCGATACCAGCACGGTGTCTTCGCGCAGCGCCCCACGCAATTGCTCGGGCGTAATGACACCCGCCGCCCCCGGCTCAAGCCAGGTGACTTCAAAGCATTCCCGCTCAAGCAGCTTGAAGCAGTCAATCACCGCCTTGTGTTCGATCTTCGAGGTAATCAGATGGCGCCCTCTGGCCTGCAAGGCATGCGCCATACCCTTGATCGCCAGGTTATTCGACTCGGTGGCACCGGAGGTCCAGACAATCTCGCGCGGGTCGGCACCCACCAGATCAGACACCTGGCGCCGGGCACTCTCTACCGCTTCCTCGGCCTTCCAGCCGTACACGTGCGAGCGCGATGCCGGATTGGCAAAATTGCCATCCATGGTCAGACAGACGACCATTTTCTCGGCAACCTTTGGGTCCACCGGCGTGGTGGCGGCGTAATCCAGGTAAATCGGCTGTTTCATCAACAACTCCGTCAAGGCTTCTCGGCGGCAGGTGACGCATCGGCCACCGCAGCATCCGTCTCATCGTCCTTGAGCAATTCAAAATCCTCACCGCCAAGCGCAGGCAGCTCTTTCGCACAGTAATCGCTGCCCAGCTCGCTCAATGCCTTGCACATGCCTTCGAGACGACCATCGACCGCATGCATGTGGTCAAGCATCTGCCCGATAGCTCGCGCCACCGGGTCTGGCATATCACGACTGACGCCGTAGGCATCAAAACCGAGCTTTTCAGCCATGGCCTGACGGTTAGCCTGCTGTTCGCATTCGGCCGACGGCGCGGACTCCTTCGGAATGATCCGACCGGGAATCCCGACCGCGGTAGCACCAGCCGGCACCGCCTTGGTAACTACCGCGTTGGAGCCAATTTTGGCACCAGCGCCGACGGTAAATGGCCCCAACACCTTGGCGCCGGCACCCACAACAACGCCATCTTCCAACGTCGGGTGACGCTTGCCTTGATCCCAACTGGTACCGCCCAAGGTCACACCCTGATACAGCGTGACATCGTTACCGATTTCAGTGGTTTCCCCAATCACGACACCAAAGCCGTGATCGATGAAGAAGCGACGCCCGATCTTGGCGCCCGGATGAATTTCAATCCCGGTCAGCCAGCGCGCGAAATGCGACAACATTCGCGCCAACAGGTAAGCGCGACGCACCCACAGGGCGTGCGACACACGATGCAACCAGACCGCATGCAAGCCGGGATAACAGGTCAGCACTTCCAGCGTGTTGCGCGCGGCAGGATCACGATGGAATACGCTGGCGATATCTTCTTTCATGCGATCAAACATGGTCAGGATCTCCGCTCGCCGGCTGCTTTGACGCCGACGGCCTTCTGGGTTTCGGTCAGGATGCCACGCAGGATGTTCATTTCCATCCGATTGAGATGCACCCGCCCGTACAGGCGACGCAAACGCGGCATCAACTGCCGTGGTTTCTGAGGGTCATGGAAGCCGATTTCAACCAGCACCTGCTCAAGATGCTGATAAAACTGCTCCAGCTCACCCGCCGTCGCCGGAATCTCGTTGAAAACAGCGGTGGTTTCGACCTTGTGCATCTTGGTCGGCGCGCCTTCGCGCTGCAGGCTTTGCATGCGCAACTCATAGACCAGCACCTGCACGGCCGCGGCAAGATTCAACGAGCTGAAGTCCGGCATTGAGGGAATGTGTACGTGGTACTGGCAGCGCTGCAACTCGTCGGTAGTCAGGCCCGAATCCTCGCGACCAAATACCAGCGCGATCTGCGCGTCCGCAACCTGCTCCAGCTGATCCAGCACCTTGTCAGCGGATTCACGCGGATCCAGCACCGGCCAGGGAATGCGGCGATCGCGAGCACTGGTGCCGAGCACCAGCGAGCAATCGGCGATGGCTTCTTCCAGCGTTGCGACAATTCTTGCATTGGCCAGCACATCGTCCGCACCTGAGGCGCGAGAAACCGCATCAGGATCGGGGAAGCGCTCCGGGTCCACCAGCACCAGCTGGGTCAAGCCCATGTTCTTCATGGCCCGCGCCGCGCCGCCGATGTTGCCAGGATGACTGGTGTTGACCAACACCACACGCACGTTATTCAGCACAGCGACACCTTCAAGCCAAAAATGGGACCCTGCATCTTACAAAAGCTGCGTCACGATAGCCATGATGCATTTCTGTTCATTTTTAACTCTGCTACAATGTCCGGCTTTTCATCTTCCCGACAGAGACATACCCCATATGCAGCCTATGCTGAACATCGCCCTGCGTGCCGCGCGCAGCGCAGGAGAGCTCATTTACCGTTCCATGGAACGCCTCGATGTGCTCGCCGTGGACGAAAAGGACGCGCGCGATTATGTTTCGGAAGTCGACCGCGCCGCTGAACAGGCCATCATCAGCCAACTGCGCAAGGCCTACCCCGATCACAGCATTCAGGCCGAAGAAAGCGGCTTCCAACCCGGCCACGGCGAAGGTGCAGATACCGTCTGGATCATCGACCCGCTGGACGGCACCACCAACTTCATTCGCGGCGTGCCGCACTTTGCCGTCAGCATCGCCTGCCGCGTCAAGGGCCGCATCGAGCACGCAGTGATTCTGGACCCGATTCGTCAGGAAGAATTCACCGCCAGCCGCGGCCGTGGTGCCGCACTGAATGGCCGCCGCCTGCGCGTCAGCACCCGCAAGACCCTGGACGGCGCCCTGCTGGGTACCGGCTTCCCGTTCCGCACCAACCAGATCGACTCACTGGACAACTACCTCGGCATGTTCCGCAGCCTGGTTGGCCAAACTGCAGGCATCCGCCGCGCCGGCGCCGCCAGTCTCGACCTGGCCTACGTTGCCGCCGGCCGCTTCGACGCCTTCTGGGAGTTCGGTCTGGCCGAGTGGGACATGGCAGCCGGCGCCCTGCTGATCCAGGAAGCCGGCGGCCTGGTCAGCGACTTCAGCGGCGGCCACCAGTTCCTCGACAAGGGCCACATCGTCGCGGGCAACCCCAAGTGCTTCAAGGCCGTGCTGACCGCCATCCAGCCGCACCTGACGCCCGGGATGAAAATGTAACACCCAGTCGCAAGCTGCAAGCCTCAAGCGGCAAGCTGGCCGTACGGGGCAGAACAAAAAGGCCCACATCCTGACCGGTGTGGGCCTTTTTTTGAGCTGCAAGCTACAAGCCGTAAGCTTCAAGCCAACCCAAAACAAAAAAACCCGCGCCGGATTCAGTTCCGACGCGGGTTTTCTTGCCGCTTGTAGCTTGCGGCTTGAAGCTTACCTCTTGAGGCTTGCCGCTGCGCCGGCGAAGCCGGCGCTCAGGGCCTATCGTCGACCGCTTCTTCCACCTGCGGCGGGATGAGATCATCCCGGGTGAGTTTCATGGTCACCAGCAGGCCACCGGCGATATAGATGGAGGAATAGGTACCCACACCCACACCGATCAGCAGCGCCGTGGCAAAGCCGTGGATATTTTCACCACCGAACCAGAACAGCGCCAGCAGCACCAGAATGGTAGAGAACGAGGTAGCCATGGTTCGACCGAGCGTCTGGGTGGTCGAGATGTTGATGATGTCGGTTAGCTCGGTCTGACGCATCAGACGCATGTTCTCACGCACCCGGTCGAACACCACGATGGTGTCGTTCAACGAGTAGCCGATCACTGCCAGAATCGCCGCGAGCACCGTCAAGTCGAACGAAATCCCGAAAAACGAGAACACCCCGAGGGTAAAGATCACGTCGTGGACCAGCGCCAGAATCGCCGCCACCGCGAACTTCATCTGGAAGCGCAGAGAGACATACAGCAGGATACCCGCGATCGCCACCAGCATACCCAGACCGCCCTGATCACGCAGCTCTTCACCCACCTGCGGACCGATAAACTCGACCCGCTTGACCGATACATCACTGCCATCGGTGGTCTTGATCATCTGAGCCACCTGATTACCCAGATTCGGGTCATCGCTGGGCAGGCGGATCAGCACGTCGGTGGAGGCACCGAAGTTCTGCACCACGGCATCGCCCCAGCCATTCTCGCGCAGCGTGGCGCGAATCGCCTCGAGGTCCGCAGCCTCGCTGTAGTTCAGCTCCACCAGCGCACCGCCGGTGAAGTCCAGCCCCAGGTTCAGCTGCTTGACCGCCAGGCTGGCCACCGACGCCAGCATCAGCGCAACGGCAACAACATAGAAGAACTTGCGCAGGCGGAGGAAATTAATGGTTTTACGAATGTTCATCGGTGTTTCCTCACAGCCAGAGCTTTTTGATGTCGCGACCGCCAACGGTCAGATTGACCAATGCGCGAGTCACCAGGATGGCACTGAACATGGAGGTCACAATCCCCAGCGACAGGGTTACGGCGAAGCCCTTGATCGGACCGGAGCCCATGGCAAACAGAATGACCCCGACCAGCAGGGTAGTCAGGTTACCGTCCACGATGGCTGAAAATGCCTTGTCAAAGCCTTCATGCACCGCACGCTGTGGCGACATGCCGTTGGCGATCTCTTCCTTGATACGGGAGAAGATCAGCACGTTGGCATCCACCGCCATACCCAGCGTCAGCACGATACCGGCGATACCCGGCAGGGTCAGAGTGGCACCGAGCATCGACATCAGCGCCAGCAACAGCACCAGGTTGAAGCTCAATGCGATACCGGCAAACACGCCAAAGGCGCGGTAGACCAGCACCATGAACACCAGCACCAGGGCAAAGCCGACCTGAGTGGCAGTCACACCCTTGGCGATATTCTCTGCCCCCAGGCTCGGGCCGATCGTACGCTCTTCAACGAAGTGCATCGGCGCCGCCAGACCACCAGCGCGCAGCAGCAGCGCCAGTTCGGAGGCCTCAGCCGGCGAGTCCAGACCGGTGATGCGGAACTGATTGCCCAGCGCGCTCTGGATGGTGGCCAGGCTGATAATCGATTTTTCCTCGACGAACGCCGGAATCTCGACCTCCTGCATCACACCATCAACTTCCTGCATAACCTTGCGGTTGACCTGCCGCTGTTCAATGAACAGCACCGCCATGCCCCGACCGATATTGCTGCGGGTGGCACGGTTCATCAACTCGCCGCCGTGGCTGTCGAGGTTGATATTGACCTGCGGGCGACCGTTCTCGTCGTAGTTGGAACGGGCGTCGGTGACCTGGTCACCGGTAATGATGATGCTGCGCTCAACGTCGGCCGTACGCCCCTCTGCGCTGCGGAAGGCAAAGGACTCGGTGGTTGCGCGCGGCGCATCAGGCTCGGCCGCCAGACGAAACTCCAGGTTGGCGGTCTTGCCCAGAACCCGCTTGGCCTCAGCGGTATCCTGCACGCCCGGCAACTCCACTACGATACGGTTGGCACCCTGACGCTGCACCAGCGGCTCAGCCACCCCCAGCTCATTGACCCGGTTACGCACGGTAGTCAGGTTCTGCTGCACCGCGTAGTCGCGAATCGCAGCCACTTCGGCCTCGGACAGGGTCAGCTGCAATACAGCCTGATCCTTGAGTTCGGCATTGGCAGTCACAAATTGATTGTACTTGCCGGCAATCAGGCGACGGGCTTCACTGCGCTGGTCTTCGTCGGCAAAGCCGAACTGCAGGGTGTTGCCCTGGGTCGGCAGACTGCGATAGCGAATCCCCTCAGTGCGCATCAGGCCCCGCAGCTCACTCTGGTAGACATTGACCCGAGACTCGATGGCCTTGTCCATGTCGACCTGCAGCAGAAAGTGCACACCACCGGACAGGTCCAGACCCAGTGTCATGGGGCCAGCCCCAATTGCAGACAGCCAGTCCGGCGTGGTCTGCGCCAGGTTTTGCGCGACAACATAGCGCGCGCCGAGCGCGTCACGGACAACATCCTGCGCCTTCAACTGATCACTGCGATTAACCAGACGCACCAGGCCGGAGCGGCCGTTGGCACCCAGTTCGGTGCCCTTGGTCGGCAGATTGGCTGCAGCCAGCGCCTGCTCGATGCGGTCAAGATCAGCCTGATCGATGACCTGAGTGGAGCTGGCACCAGAGATCTGAATGGCAGGGTCGTCGGGATAAAGGTTCGGCAACGCATAGATCACGCCCAGTGCAAGCACGGTCACGATCAGCAGGTATTTCCAGAGGGGATAACGATTGAGCATATCAGGGCCTGATAGCAGTCCGGGCGCCTGATGGGCGCCCGGAACGGGGTCTGCGAGGTAATTAGATGGCTTTCAGCGTGCCCTTGGGCAGGACAGCAACAATGGAGCCTTTCTGGAATTTCAGTTCATGGCTATCACCCACTTCCAGCACAACGAACTCGTCGGTTACTTTCTTGACCTTGCCCAGAATGCCGCCACCGGTTACTACTTCATCACCGGTCGACAGGCCGGCCAGCAGGTTCTTGTGCTCTTTGGCACGCTTGGCCTGGGGGCGCCAGATCATCAGATAGAAGATGACCACGAAGCCGATCAGAAATATCCACTCAAAACCGGTACCCGCCGGTGCGGCGCCACCTGCAGACTGTGCCATGGCGGCGGGGATGAAAAAGCTCATGTGACGCTCCTGTTATTGAACTGCGAAAAATCGGTTATGGGGGCGCTCCGGCCACCATTCAAGGCTCCAGCGGCGGTACCGGCCGGCCCAGTTTGGCGTAGAAGTTTTCCACAAAGGCGGTCAATGTACCCTGTTGAATGGCACCGCGCAAACCTGCCATAAGCCGCTGATAATGCCGCAGGTTATGGATGGTATTGAGCATGCTGCCGAGCATTTCGCCGCACTTGTCCAGGTGATGCAGATAGGCGCGGGAGAAGTGCTGACAGGTGTAGCAATCACAGGCCGGATCCAGCGGCGACTCATCGTGGCGATGTACCGCGTTGCGGATCTTGATCACTCCCGCCTCGGTAAACAGGTGACCGTTGCGCGCATTGCGGCTGGGCATCACGCAGTCGAACATGTCCACGCCGCGGCGCACACCTTCTACCAGATCCTCGGGTTTGCCTACTCCCATCAGGTAACGGGGTTTTTCCGGCGGCATGTGGCCCGGCAGAAAATCCAGCACGCGGATCATTTCTTCCTTCGGCTCGCCGACCGACAGACCACCAATCGCCAGCCCATCAAACCCGATCTCGCTCAACCCTTCCAGCGAGCGCAGCCGCAACTCTTCGTGCATACCGCCCTGAATGATGCCGAACAGCGCTGACGGATTATCGCCGTGGGCCTGCTTGGAGCGCTTGGCCCAGCGCAGCGACAGTTCCATCGAGCGACGAGCCGTATCCAGATCCGCCGGATAGGGCGTGCACTCATCAAAGATCATGACGATGTCCGAGCCCAGCGCGCGCTGCACCTGCATGGATTCTTCCGGCCCCATGAACACCTTGGCACCATCAACCGGCGAGGAGAAGTACACCCCCTCCTCCTTGATCTTGCGCATGGCACCCAGACTGAATACCTGAAAGCCGCCGGAGTCGGTCAGAATCGGCCCCTGCCATTGCATGAAATCGTGCAGGTCACCGTGCCTGCGGATCACCTCGGTCCCCGGGCGCAGCCACAGATGGAAGGTATTGCCGAGAATGATCTGCGCACCGATCGCCTCGATATCGCGCGGCAGCATACCCTTCACCGTACCGTAGGTACCCACCGGCATAAAGGCCGGCGTCTCGACCACCCCGCGGGGGAAGGTCAGCCGACCACGGCGCGCCCTGCCATCGGTGGCAAGCAGTTCAAAGGACATGTGACTCATGACGATACCTCAGGCCCGGTCGGGGCCGGATTGCGGGTGATGAACATCGCATCACCGTAACTGAAAAAACGGTACTTTTCGGCCACCGCTGCACGATAGGCAGCCATGGCCTCGGGATAACCGGCAAACGCCGACACCAGCATCAGCAGGGTCGACTCGGGCAAGTGGAAGTTGGTGACCAGCGCGTCCACCACGTGAAACGGCTTGCCCGGATACAGAAAGATGTCCGTGTCGCCACTGAACGGTTTGAGCACACCATCGCGAGCAGCCGACTCGAGCGAGCGCACACTGGTGGTGCCCACCGCGATCACCCGCCCGCCGCGCGCCTTGCAGGCCTCGACCGCAGCCACAACCTCGGGCGTAACCTCCAGCCACTCCTGATGCATGACGTGCTCTTCGATCTTGTCGACCCGCACAGGCTGGAACGTACCCGCGCCGACATGCAGGGTGACCTCCGCCGTCTCCACGCCCAACTCGGCGATGGCATCGAGCAGCGGTCGGTCGAAATGCAGCCCGGCGGTCGGCGCCGCTACGGCACCTTCGCGCTTTGCATACACCGTCTGATAGCGCTCGCGGTCCGCCTCGTCATCAGGGCGATCGATGTAGGGCGGCAGCGGCATGTGACCGACCCGCTGCAGCAACGGCAATACCGGCTCGGCAAAACGCAGCTCGAACAGCGCATCATGGCGTGCCACCATCTCGGCCTCGGCGCCACCATCGATCAGGATACGGCTGCCCGGCTTGGGGGATTTGCTGGAACGAATGTGCGCCAGCACCCGAAACTCGTCGACTACTCGTTCAACCAGCACTTCCAGCGCACCGCCGGTCTCCTTGCGACCAAACAGGCGGGCCGGAATCACCCGGGTATTGTTGAACACCATCAAATCGCCGGGGCGCAGATACTCGAGCAGATCGACAAATTGACGGTGAGCCAGCTGGCCGGTCGGCCCGTCGAGGCACAACAACCGACTGGCGCGCCGCTCGGCCAGCGGATGCCGTGCGATCAGCTCATCGGGCAGGTCGAAATGAAAGTCACTGAGACGCATGCGCTAAGGAAGTCCGGAGTTACCTGGGAAAGGGCGCTATGGTAGCCGAAAACCGCTGCCACGGCGATCAGCCAGCGCGCACAGGATTGACCGAGACCGTTCGGGCTCCGTATACTCCGCGCCAGCCAGCGTACGCTCGTACGCACCTGCATTGCCCCGATGGCGGAATTGGTAGACGCGGCGGATTCAAAATCCGTTTCTGGTGACAGAGTGGGAGTTCGATTCTCCCTCGGGGCACCATTCGTTCCCAACGAATGGATTTCAGCACATTCTCTCCCGGTTATTTCTCAACGCTTTTCAGTCGTCGGACCTGCGCATGCAACCGTTCAAGATTGCGCTGCCCGGCCGCCAGACGTTGCTGCTGCTCAGCCGACAGCAGCGCGGGCAATACCGATTCCAGCTGGCCTTCCAACCCCAGCAATACGTTCTTGCGCTGATCGCCAAGCTGACTCAACGCCTGCCATTCTTCCGGCTGCGGCAGACCATAACCCTCAGCCAGCAAATCCGCAGGACGGCTGAGAAATCCACGTTCGCGAAGCAGTGCTGCAACCAGCTCTCCAGCGGCGCGCACACTCTCCTCACTATCGGCACCGCGCAGATAACGCACCTTCAGGGCATGCTGCGCGTCAAGAAGCTGCCGTCGCAGTGCTGCCTGCTCAAGCAGTAATAACGCCGCCGTCGAACGCAAATCGGCGTGGTCAAACCACCGCGCACGCGCCTCGGGAGGCAGCGCCAGCCACTGCTCAAACCCCGTGACCTGCCCCCCCAGCCGCTCGCGCAACAGCGCGAATATCGACCGATAGCGTTCAGCATAGGAATCGAATCGATAGCCCAGGCGCAGGGCCTCGGTCGCATCAGTCAGCACACTGGCGTTTGCCATCCCGCGCGCTTCGAGCAACTGCAGCAGGCCGATCGGTGTCTGGCTTTCGAGATCAATCAGGCGTTCGCTACGACTGCCGGTACGCAACAGCTTGAGCGTCTCGACGGCGCAGTTGTTACCGACGAAAAAGTAACGGCCGTCATATGCCCAATGCAGCTGGGCAGCCTGCTGCACAACGCCCTCAATCTCGCCACGACTCAGTTGCAGCGGCACCGAACGCAGGGAGCGCAACTCCAGCTTGGTGTACTCATCAACCACCTGCGCCAACGGCAGCATAAACAGCCGCGACGGGTACTGCCCCACCAGCCCATCCCAATGCGACAGCTGCACATCGTCAACGTAGGCCCGGAACGACAACACCAGATCCTGCTCAAGGTCGAGCAGGCAGTCCGGCCCACGAGGGCGCCCGGGCGCGCAGACCACCAAACGCAGCATACTGTGCCCCCAGCGGCTGGCCAGCGTCTGATCCGGCTCTGCCAGCAGGTAATGCACCGCGTACACCCGCTCGGGATCGAGCCATCCGAGCAGCGACTGGTGCTTGTCGGCCCCCGCGTTCAGGTAAGGATAGACATCAGGGCAGCGAGTATCGAAGGGCGCCCAGTCAAAGTGTTCAACAAAAAACCGATAGAGAGCTGGCCGCCGACACCCATAACTCGGGTCCAGCAGGAAGTACTCGGCATTAACCGCGACGAATTCGGCAGGACTGCCTAACTCATAGGCATCAGGTGAGCGCAGCAACTGGCGATTTTCGCGCTCACGCCGACCACGGCCACCGACCCACTCGGGCCAGCCGGCCAGATCCAGTAATCGCGGATCATCGCGTAACCGGAAGCGCCGTTCAGCCTGCCCGCGGCAATGGGGCGGCAAGCCTATCGGGCCCTGAGCGTGCAGCCGCGCAGCGCAGCGCCAGTCGAGACCGGCCGGCCCCAAACGGTCATAGAGGTGCGCCAGCTCGTGCACCAGAGTGCGCTGTGCCAACAACTCGTCCTGATCAACCAGCAGGCGCGCGCTCAGCAGAATTTCATGATTAAAGGTCGCGCGACCCACCACGCGCGGCTTAAGGTCGCCTGCCCAGCGCACACTGACGATCTGATCAAGCTGCTCCTTCAGGCGCGGCGGCACACGTTCGTCGACCTGTTCGAGCAGGTCGTATGTAAAGCGTTGCTGCTGCGAAGTCAGCCCTGCCAGCTCGGGCTCCAGTCGCAAGGCGGCGCTGATCTGCACACTCCAGATCAGCGCCAGCAGCAAGGCAAACCGACACGGCAAGCCGGTCAACACCTTGCTCAACGGGCCAGAATATCCTCGGCCAGCTGCATATCGGTGGCCAGCGACGCTGGTTGCCGAGCGCGCAAATGCGCCAGTGCAGCCTCCAGATGCACGCCGCGGATCGCACCATCGCTGGCGACAAAGCTGGCCGCATCGTCCCGTGCCTGCAGCACTACCTTGTCGTTCCCACCGGTAGTGACATTGCTGCTCGACTCGGCACTGTTGGCCAGCGAGGAGCCGATGGCATCAGTAGTACCAATAAAGCTGCTGGCCGAAGCTGTAGCGGCAAGCGAGAACGATGCTGCCACCATCAGATAACGTGATTTCATGTAGTTCGTCCTTTTCATAAGACTCGAAGCCGAGCCCAACTGACCGACAACCGCTCGGCGATCTGCGCCGCGCTCACCCCATCGTCAACTGGTGCCCGACCATGCCCAATACAAACCCGAGCACCGCGCCCATTGGCGGGGCCCACTTGCGTTCCAGCTTCGCCTGCGGGGCGATGTCCTGGAACACTGAATAACAGATGCCGCCGGCGGCAAACAGCATGACCGCCGCCACCGCCTCAGGATAGGCCGCCAGCCAGCCAAACCCAAGCAGCCCGAACAACGGGCCAAGCAGCGCCATCAGGGTAAAGCCCTTGGCGATGCGACGGACACCGTAATGGGTGCTGGCCCGCAGCTCTCGACAGGCGTTGAAGCCCTCGGGCAGATTCTGCAGCGCCATCAGACACGCCAGCAGCAGGCCACTGTGACCACCCGCAGCAAAGGCCGCGCCGAGGGCAATCGACTCGGGCACAAAATCGGACAGCATTGCGGCCATCTGGCTGGCCGGCGTCTTGTTGCGGTAGAGGGCAATATCCAGCCACATGAATGCCAGCCCACCAACGATAAAACAGCTGGCCGAAGCCAAGGCATCAACCTTGGCAATACCCTCGGGCACCAGCACCAGCGCGACCGCAGACAGCAATGCACCACCGCCAAAGGCGATGATGCCGTGGCGCAGTTCCTGGTCCAGCCACTTGGGCCGCACCCGCTCCACCCCGGCCAGCAGGGCCCCGGCGGGCATTGCCATGCCGGCCATCAGGGTCAGTCCGATTACCACTAGCCAATCTGTCAAATGCGCCTCCCTGCAGGGTACCTGTCGCTCAATAAAAAACCCCGCTGACGCGGGGCTTTCATTGTGAACCAGCGGTTACATCGCGTCGAGGAAGCGCTCTGCATCCAGCGCCGCCATACAGCCGGCGCCGGCCGAGGTGATGGCCTGGCGGTAGATGTGGTCAGCCACGTCACCGGCGGCGAAGACGCCCGGGATGTTGGTCTGGGTGGCGTTGCCTTCGGTACCGCTCTTGATCTTCAGGTAGCCGTCTTTCATCTCCAACTGACCTTCGAACAGACCGGTGTTGGGGGTATGGCCGATGGCGACAAACACGCCAGCCAGGGCGATATCTTCGGTGCCGCCGGCGTTAAGCGCGATGCGCATGCCGGTCACACCGCTGTCATCACCCAGCACTTCGTCCAGCGTGGCGTTGAGCTTGAGCTCGATCTTGCCTTCAGCAACACGGGCCATCAGCTTGTCGATCAGAATCTTCTCGGCGCGGAAGGTATCACGGCGATGTACCAGGGTGACCTTTTTGGCGATATTGGCCAGATACAGCGCCTCTTCCACGGCGGTGTTACCACCACCGATCACGGCGACATCCTGATTGCGGTAAAAGAAGCCGTCACAGGTAGCGCAGGCAGACACGCCCTTGCCCATGAACGCCTCTTCCGACGGCAGGCCGATGTAACGGGCCGACGCGCCGGTGGCGATGATCAGCGCATCACACTTGTACTCACCGCTGTCACCCCACAGGGTAAACGGACGCTGGGTCAGGTCCACCTTGTTGATGTGATCGAACACGATCTCGGTCTCGAAGCGTTCGGCATGCTGACGCATGCGCTCCATCAGCTCCGGACCCTGCACACCGGCAACGTCGCCCGGCCAGTTATCCACTTCTGTCGTGGTGGTCAGTTGCCCGCCCATCTGCATGCCGGTGATCAGCACCGGATTGAGGTTGGCGCGCGCAGCGTAAACGGCAGCGCTGTAGCCCGCCGGGCCGGAGCCCAGGATGATCAGGCGAGTGTGACGCACTTCAGACATGTAAACCTCCAGTTTCGCCAGCACGCTGGCGGCAAGAATAAAACGGGCAGCCGAGGGTAAGGGGAACCCTGAACAGCAGCGACTGCCCCAAAACCAGTCAGTTGATCAAAGCTCGGCAGCGTGCTCGGCCAGATAGCGGGCAACGCCTTCGGCGCTCTCCTGCATACCTTTCTGGCCCTTGCGCCAGCCGGCCGGGCACACTTCACCGTGCTCTTCGGTAAATTGCAGCGCCTCGATCAGGCGAATCATTTCATCCACTTCACGGCCCAGCGCCAGATTGTTCACCACCTGATGCTGGACGATGCCGTCGCGGTCGATCAGAAACGACGCCCGCAGGGCAACGCCATCTTCATGCTCCACCCCGTAGGCACGGGTAATCTCGTGCTTGACGTCGGCGACCATGGTGAACTCGACCGGGCCAATGCCGCCCTTCTCCACCGGGGTATTACGCCAGGCGTAATGGGTGAACTGAGAGTCCACGGAAACACCGACAACCTCTGCGCCCAGCGCACGGAATTTGTCCATACGGTTGTTATGGGCAATGATTTCCGAGGGGCAGACGAAGGTGAAATCCAGCGGCCAGAAGAACATCACCACGTACTTGCCGCGCAGCGTCGAGAAATCAAAGTGCTCGACAATGCTGCCATCAGCCAATACCGCCGGAGCAACGAAATCCGGCGCGGAACGATTGACCAGAACGCTCATCCAACCCTCCAGAGCAATACAGGCCGCAGCTTATAGCGACCTGAAACAAGTGGAAATTGCAAAGACTGTATCAGCCAAATAGTTTACCCCTATAGTACCCGGCGAAGCACTGCACATTTCTGCAAGACACGTTTCCATCAGGACCCGCACCAATGAAGCAAGTAACGGATGTACTACGTGGCCCCGATTACCTCAAGGAAGGCTGGCAGGTCATCAGGCAACCCGGGCTGCGGCGCTTTGTGATCATCCCGCTGATAGCCAACCTGCTGCTGTTTGCCGCGCTCATCGGCTGGGGAATCCAGCAGTTCAACCTGCTGATGGCCAGACTCATGCCACAGCTCCCGGACTGGGCCGCCTTTGTCGAATGGCTGCTGTGGCCGATGTTTGCACTGGTGGTCCTGCTACTGCTGTTTTTCGGCTTCAGCGTGCTGGCCAATATCATTGCGTCCCCCTTTTATGGCTTTCTCGCCGAAAAAATTGCCGAGCAGGAGCGCAATGAGGTAAGCCCGCAGACAGGCTGGAAAGACGTCATCGCCGTGATTCCGCACAGCGTCGGTCGCGAACTGCGCAAACTGGCCTATTACCTGCCACGCATGGCCGCTCTTTTGCTGCTGTCACTGATACCGGTGGTCAACCTGATTGCATCGCCGCTGTTGCTGGCCTTCGGGGTCTGGATGATGGCCGTGCAATACGTCGACTACCAGGCCGATAACGACAAGGTCGGCTTCCCCGACATGCTGCGCTGGATGCAGACCCGCCGCAGCCTGTCACTCGGCTTCGGCCTGCCGGTCTACGTTGGCATGCTGATTCCGCTGGTGAACCTGCTGGTAATGCCCGCAGCCGTCGCTGGCTCCACGCTGCTGTGGGTACGTGAGCGCCAGCAACGCGATTCATAAAATGGTCACACCGATGTAACACGGCGATCATGCCCGCTCACCATACTCGGAGCATGACAACATTCCTCGCCCCTGCCCGGCGCTTCGCGCTGGTCACAGAAACCTACCCACCCCAGATCAATGGCGTGGCCAACACCCTTGGCCAGCTATGCAGCGGCCTGCTCGGACGCCAGCACCAGTTGCAGCTGATCCGTCCGGCACAGCGCGGCGAGCAACCGGGCAGCTCCGCACAGGGCAGTCTGGAGGAACACCGGGTCCGCGGCTTGCCGATTCCCGGCTACCCATCCCTGCAATGGGGCCTGCCAGCCGGACGCCTGCTCACCCGACTCTGGCGCCAGGCCCGACCGGACGCCGTCTACATTGCAACCGAAGGCCCACTGGGCTGGTCTGCCCTGCGCACCGCCCGACGGCTCGGCATTGCGGTAGTCAGCGGTTTTCATACCAATTTCCAGCAATACAGTGACCACTTTCACCTCGGCCTGCTGCACGAGCCCGCCATGCGCTATCTGCGCTGGTTTCACAACCAGAGCCAGACCACCCTGGTTGCCAGCTCAACCCAGCAGCGCGAGCTGAGCCGGTTGGGCCTGAATCACCTGGGACTGCTGGGTCGCGGCGTCGACTGCGAGCGCTTTCATCCGGCCCGCCGAGACGCCACTCTGCGCGCCAACTGGGGGGTTGGCCCGGATGATCTGGTACTGCTGCATGTCGGCCGCCTGTCACCGGAAAAGAACCCCGAGCTGCTCGCAAGGGCATGGAAAGAAGCCGGGAAGAGCACCCGAGACAGCCACCTGAAGCTGGTCGTCGTTGGCGATGGTCCCTCCCTTGCCGATCTGCAGAAACAGCTGCCGGAGGCGATCTTTACCGGTGCAAAAACGGGTGACGAGTTGGCCCGAATCTATGCCAGCGCCGATATTTTTGTCTTTCCCAGCCTGACCGAAACCTTCGGCAATGTTGTCACCGAGGCCATGGCGTCGGGGCTGGCGGTCTGCGCCTTTGATACCGCCGCAGCCCATCAGCACATTCAGGACCGCTACAGCGGCAGCCTGGCGCCGCCCGCACACGACCGGGTATTCATCGACAATCTGCGCTGGCTGACGGCGGATCAGGAAGGACGTCGCAGCATCCGACTGCATGCCCGTCATAAGGCCTGCCAGCTGGACTGGAGTGCGGTGGTAACGCGTTTCGAGCGCTATCTTGTGCAGGCCGCCGAACGGCAGCCTGCGCTGACACAGGCACTCCCGAGCAAATAGCCCGGGTGCCTGCCATTGCGAATCAGACCAGAGTCTTGAGCGCGTCGCGGCTGAAGGGCGCGATGTCTTGGAAGCGACCTTCGCGCACCTTGTCGGCCCACTGCGGATCAACCAGCAGCGCGCGGCCAACCGCAACCAGATCAAACTCGTCCGCATCCAGACGTTCCAGCAGACCGTCGATATTGGCGGTCTGGGCAACCTTGTCGGTGTTGACCATGAACTGCAGGAACTCACCGTCCAGACCAACGCTGCCGACGGTAATGCACGGCTTGCCGGTGATCTTGCGGGTCCAGCCAGCCAGGTTCAGTTCGGAGCTTTCGAACTCCGGCTCCCAGAAGCGGCGCTGCGAGCAGTGGAAGATATCCACGCCAGCGTCAGACAGCGGCGCCAGGAACTGCTCCAGCAGCTCGGGGGTCGGGGCCAGGCGCGCGGTGTAGTCCTGCTGTTTCCACTGGGAGAAACGGAAGATGATCGGATAGTCAGGGCCGACAGCGGCGCGTACAGCCTTGATGATCTCCACGGCGAAGCGACCACGGTTCTCCATGCTGCCGCCGTACTGGTCATCACGCTGGTTGGTACCTTCCCAGAAGAACTGGTCGATCAGGTAACCATGCGCGCCGTGCAGCTCGATGGCGTCAAAGCCAACATCCTTGGCGTCCCTGGCTGCCTTGGCAAACGCCGCAACCACGTCGTCGATGTCCTGCTGGGTCATACCCTTGACCAGCACCTTGCCATCCTTCTGCTTTTCCATCGGACCGTAACCCGGCACATCCCCATCCGGCTCGGTACCAAGGCGACGGACGTTGCCGACGTGCCACAACTGCGGCGCGATCTTGCCGCCGGCGGCGTGCACGGCATCAACAACCTGCTTCCAGCCGGCCAGCGCCTCGTCACCATAGAAGTGGGGCACATTCGGGTAGCCGTTGGCCGCGACGTGATCCACCACGGTGCCTTCGGTGATGATCAGACCGACACCGGATTCGGCGCGGCGACGGTAGTAGTCGACCACCGCCTGATTCGGCACGCCCTTGGGCGAGAAGTTACGGGTCATCGGCGCCATCACGATGCGGTTGGACAGCTCCAGATTGCCCAGAGTGAAGGGCTTGAACAGCGGGGTTACGGCTGTGGACATACATAATCTCCTGAACGGGGGACAGACCAGAGCGCCTGCCAGCAGGCGAGCTGACCAGTCGTCTTGTCTTGATGAAATAGCTTTCAGGGCTGAAGCAGACGCTCCAGCTGCTGAATGAACACGCGCAAGGGACCAATCTGACGATCCGCCTTCATGCGCAACAGGGCACCCTCCCAGGCGGCGCTGATAAACCCGGCCAGTTCCGCCGGATTCTGATCAGCCGCAATCTCGCCTGCGGACTGCGCTTCGGCCAGACAATCTGCCAGCACCTGATTGGAACGCTGCAGGATGGCACTGGCGGCATAGCCTATAGGCTGGCTTTCCTCCGCCATTTCATGACACAGGCTGCCAATGAAACACTGATGACTGGGCTGTTCCTGGTTGGCGAAATACCCAACCAGATCACGATAGCAACGCAGAACGCGTTCGCGCGGCGACAGCTCGGGCACACTCAGGGCATCGGCAAAACGCTCGATACGCGGCGTGTAGTAGTAGTGCAGCGCCTGAATGGCGAAGTCTTCCTTGCTCTCGAAGTAATGATAGAAAGACCCCTTCGGCACACCGGCGCCCTTGGTGATCTCCTGCACGCCAGTGCCGTTATAGCCCTTGCGCAGCATGACGCTGGTACCCGAGGCGAGAATGCGCGCGCGTTTATCTTGAATCGTGTTCATGCCGAGCACTATACGACCGGTCAACTTCACCTGATAGAGCGAAATAACCAATATAAATACCGCTGATAATAATCAATCAGCAGAAAACAGCAGCGCGTTCCTGCAGACATAAAAAAACCGGGCCAGGGCCCGGTTCTCATGCTGCCATTACCACCTAGTGGTGATGACCGCCTTCGCCGTGGATATGACCGTGGGCGATTTCTTCTTCGTTGGCGTCACGCACCGCGACAACCTTCACTTCAAAGGTCAGACGCTCGCCAGCCAGCGGGTGGTTGCCGTCGACGGTGACTTCATCACCTTCCAGCGCCTTGATGGTAACGATCTGCATGCTGCCGTCCGGACCGGAGGCGTGGAACTGCATGCCGACTTCCAGCTCGTCGACACCTTCAAACATGTTGCGACCCAGCACGGCGATCAGCTCGGCGTTGAACTCACCATAGGCCTCTTCCGGCTCGACGGTTACTTTGACGTCGTCACCGGCCACCTTGCCCTCCAGCGCCTTTTCCAGGCCCGGAATGATATTGCCGGCACCGTGCAGGTAAACCAGCGGCGCACCACCGACGGACGAATCCAGCACTTCGCCATCGTCATTGGTCAGGGTGTAGTCGATGGACACGGCCTTGTTGGCGGCAATCTGCATAATCTCTTTCCTGTGATTGAGGGTATAAGAGGCCCGAGTGTACGCGTTATGGCACCGAAACGCACGGCTTGACCCGACCAGTGGGTCACCGGAAGATAGCCGAACGCAATCGATATCCGGCGGTCCATAGATGACATCCGGCTGAAAGGAACTCGCACAATCCCATGACAAACAGACTGGTCCTGGTCATCAACGGAGGCAGCTCCTCCATCAAGATGGCGCTGCGCCGCGAAGACACACCGGGCGCACTGTTCGACGCCATCGCCGAGCGACTAAACACCTCGCAGGCCTGCTACACCACCTCTGACGGTGAGCGCGGCGAGCTCGCCAACGCGACCCATCTGGATGCACTGAACGCCCTGTTACCAATGGTTGAGCGCCATCTTGATCGACCGCTCAGTGCGGTCGGCCACCGGGTGGTCCATGGCGGAGAGCGCTTTACCAGCGCGCAACTGCTCAACGACGACATCATCGCCGGCATCGAAGCCAACGTCCCGCTGGCACCATTGCATAATCCGGCCAACCTGACCGGTATCCGCGCCGCCATGCAGCTGCTGCCGCAGACGCCACAGGTTGCGGTGTTCGATACGGCATTTCACCAAACCATGCCGCCGCACGCCTTCCGCTACGCGCTGCCCGACGAGCTGTACGCCGTGCACGGCGTACGCCGTTACGGCTTTCACGGCACCAGCCACAAATACGTCAGCGATCAGGCCGGTCTGCTGACCAGTCTCGGCAAGGGCAACGGTGCCTGGCTGACTGCCCATCTTGGCAACGGCTGCTCCAGCTGCGCCGTGCTGGACGGACGCAGCATGGACACCAGCATGGGGCTGACGCCCCTTGAGGGCCTGGTCATGGGTACCCGCAGCGGCGACGTTGACCCCAACCTGCACGCCCATCTAGCCCGCACCCTGGGCTGGGACCTGAACCGTATCGAGCGGCTGCTCAACCGCGAGAGCGGACTGCTCGGCCTGTCCGGGCTTTCCAACGACATGCGTGAGCTGGAGCAGGCCCGCGCCGACGGCCATAGCGGCGCGCAGCTGGCGATCGAAGTATTCTGCTACCGCCTGGCTCGCTCGCTGGCCGGTCTGTCGGTTGCCCTGCCGCGTATCGACGGCCTGATCTTTACCGGCGGCATCGGCGAGAACTCAGCGCTGACCCGCGCACTGACCCTCAAGCACCTGGCGGTACTCGGTCTGCGCATCGACCCGGACAACAACAGCGCACTGCCGCGCGGCCAGGCAGGTCGCATCGAGGCAAAAGGGTCACCGGCCATTCTGGTGATTCCCACCGATGAGGAGCGCCAGATAGCCGAGGAAAGCCTGGATCTGCTCGATACCCAGCCAAGGAGCCAAACGGCATGAGCCTGCACACGTTTTTCGTCGCGCCGACCGGCTTCGGTGTCGGCCTGACCTCCACCAGCCTCGGCCTGATCCGGGCGCTGGAACGTACCGGCCTCAAGGTGCACTTTCTCAAACCCATCGCCCAGCCGCACCCCGGGGACGACGGCCCGGAGCGCTCCAGCGAACTGATCAGCCGCACCCTGGGGTTGTCGCCGCCGCCGGCCATGCCGCTGGCGCAGGTTGAGCACCAGTTGGCCATGGGCGAGCTGGACGAGGTGCTGGAGGAGATTGTCAGCCGCTACCAGCAGGCAGCCGAGGGTGCCGATGTGGTGGTGGTTGAAGGGATGGTCCCTACCCGCCAGAGCAACTACGCCGCGCAGATCAATCAGCAACTGGCCAAGAGCCTGGACGCCGACGTGATTCTGGTGACCGCCCCTGACGGCGACGACTTCACCACCCTGGCAGACCGGATCGAGATCAATGCCCAAACCTTCGGCGGCCCCAAACACCCCAAGGTGCTTGGCGTCATCATCAACAAGGTACGGGCACTGGCGACCGATACCGCGACCGACATTCCCGACCGGCCGACACTCAAAAGCACACTCAAGGACTTCGCCCAGAGTCTGCGCGACGCCTCCAGCCGACTGGATACCGACGACTTCCGCCTGATCGGTTGCGTGCCCTGGCAGGACGAGCTGAACGCGCCGCGCACCGCCGATATTGCCGAGCTGCTCAAGGCGACCACCTTCCACGCCGGCGAGATGCAGCAACGCCGGGTGATGGAAATGGCGCTGTGCTCGCGCACCGTTCCCAACATCATCCATCTGCTGCGCCCGGGTGCATTGATCGTCACCCCTGGTGATCGCGACGACATCATTATTGCCAGCTCGCTGGCGGCACTGTCCGGCACCCCGCTGGCCGGCCTGTTGCTGACCGGCGGCTTTGAACCCAACCCGCGTGTCATCCAACTGTGCCAGCCGGCTCTGGATCAGGGCCTGCCGATTCTGGGCGTGCAGACCGACACCTTTGCCACCGCGACCCAGCTCGACCGCATGAACCGCGAGATTCCGATTGATGATCGCGAGCGGGCCAATAAGGTGACCGATTTTGTTGCCAGCCATATCGACCACGTCTGGCTGGCCAAGCGCTGCGATACTCCGCGTGAGAAGCGCATGTCACCACCGGCGTTCCGCTATGAGCTGGTGCGTCAGGCCCAGCATGCAGCCAAGACCATCGTGCTGCCCGAGGGCGACGAGCCGCGTACCGTACAGGCCGCTGCCATCTGCCAGCGTCGCGGCATCGCCAACTGCATTCTGCTGGCCAAGCGAGAGTCGGTTGAAGCCGTCGCCCGTGCCCAGCACATCAGCCTGCCGGAGGGCCTGCAGATCGTCGACCCCGACCAGGTGCGCGAGCGCTACGTGGCACCCATGGTCAAGCTGCGCGAAGGCAAGGGCCTGAACGAGCCAATGGCGCTGCAACAGCTGGAAGACAACGTGGTGCTGGGCACCATGATGCTGGCACTGGACGAGGTCGACGGACTGGTGTCCGGCGCCATCCACACCACCGCCAACACCATTCGCCCGGCCTTTCAGTTGATCAAGACCGCCCCCGGTTACAACCTGGTGTCGTCGATCTTTTTCATGCTGCTGCCCGAGCAGGTGCTGGTCTACGGCGACTGCGCGGTCAACCCCGAGCCCAATGCCGAGGAACTGGCCGAAATCGCCATTCAGAGCGCCCGGTCAGCAGAAGCCTTTGGCATCCCCGCACGGGTCGCCATGATCAGCTACTCGACCGGCAGCTCCGGCAGTGGCAGCGAGGTAGAAAAGGTCCGCGAGGCGACCCGCCTGGCCCGCGAGCGGGAGCCCGGACTGTTGCTGGACGGCCCACTCCAGTATGATGCCGCCGCCATCGCCAGCGTCGGCCGCCAGAAGGCGCCGGACAGCCCGGTGGCCGGACAGGCAACGGTATTCGTGTTCCCTGACCTGAACACCGGCAACACCACCTACAAGGCAGTGCAGCGCAGCGCCAACGTGGTCAGCGTCGGCCCCATGCTGCAGGGCCTGCGCAAGCCGGTGAACGACCTGTCACGCGGCGCGCTGGTCGACGATATCGTCTACACCATTGCATTAACCGCGATCCAGGCCTACAACAACGAGTAACCCATAACACGGCCGCCCGCCGGCGGCCCCTGGACGAGCCAACCCATGCTGTCGTTTCTGCCTGCCCTCGTGCGTGGCATTATTGCTGCCCTGCTGCTGGTGCTGAACACCCTGTTTCATGCACCGATTCTCTTCGTCTTCGCACTGATCAAGCTGGTGCCGATACCGCCCCTGCGCACCTGGTGCACCCGGGTAATGATCAGCATCGCCGAGTTCTGGATCAGCTGCAACAGCGGCTGGATGGCGCTCAGCGGGCGCACCCGCTGGGATATCGAAGGGCTGGAGCGGCTCGACTACAACGGCTGGTATCTGGTCACCAGCAACCACCAGAGCTGGGTGGATATTCTGGCTCTGCAGCATGTACTCAACCGCCATATGCCGATGCTCAAGTTCTTCCTCAAACAGGAATTGATCTGGGTCCCCATCATCGGCCTGTGCTGGTGGGCGCTCGATTTCCCGTTCATGAAGCGCTACACCAAGGCCTACCTGGCCAAGCACCCGGAAAAGGCCGGCCAGGATCTGGCGACGACCCGCAAGGCCTGCGAAAAATTCAAGACCACTCCGGTTGCGGTGTTCAACTTCCTTGAAGGCACCCGCCTGACACCGGCCAAGCACCAGCAACAACAGTCCCCTTTCACCTATCTGCTCAAACCCAAGTCCGGCGGTGTCGCCTTTGTGCTTGATGCCATGGGCGAGCAGCTGCGCTCGCTGCTGGATATCACCATCCACTACCCCGACGGCAACCCGAGCTTCTGGGACCTGCTGTGCGGCAAGGTCAGGCACGTGGTCATGCACCTTGAACTCAAGCCGATTCCGGCAGCATTTCTCGGCCGCAACTACCAGGAAGACGAAGCCTTCCGTGCCGAGTTTCAAGCCTGGGTCAACCAGCTGTGGACCGACAAGGACGCCCACCTGGCGCGCCTGCACCAGCAGTACCCGACGCCGATGGATCGCTCGACCCATTGAGTTCTCACGGCAATAAGATGGTTCATCGCGCGAGTCCGGGTGTGATGCGATCCGCTTTTCCAGCGCGATAAACCGAATGCTCTGATGGTGGAGTGCGCACCGGGGTTCGTCCCGTTTACGCGGGCGAGTAGCGCAGGGCTGGCGGGAAAAAGAGTCGCAGCATGTTTGAGGGGCGCAGCCCCGAGTTCTGCGACTCCCCGTCGGCCCGAGCAACGCAGCGAACCCGAAGGGCCGCGTAGCCGGGTGCCCGGGGGGATCGCCAAGGGGGGCCGGGCAAGCGGCCCCCTTTGGCTCGCCGTAAAGGCGAAAGGCTGAATCAGCCCCAGCTCAATAAGGAAGTAATTCCCCCATTAACCCGCGACGAATCCAAAAAAAGCCAACCGGTTTCCCGGTTGGCCTTTTGGCTTGCCTGCAGTGATCAGAGCTGACGCAGGGTGATCTCGACGCGACGGTTCTGCGCGCGACCGGCCTCGGTATCGTTGCTGGCGATCGGCTGGCTCGGACCAACACCGGCGCTGCTGATACGCGCACCGCTGACGCCCTGGCCGGCGATATAGGATGCAACACTGGCGGCACGCTCACGCGACAGGCGCATGTTCAGCTCCATTGAGCCGGTGCTGTCGGTGTGGCCAACGATGTTGATGCCGTTCTTGTCGAACTCCTGGAACACCTTGACCAGCGAATTCAGCGTCGGATAGAAGCTGCTGGAGATGTCGGAGGAGCCGGAGGCGAAGGTAATGTTGCCCGGCATGACCAGCTGCAGGGTGTCGCCGTTACGGATGACCTGCACGCCGGTGCCAGTCAGCTCCTGACGCAGGCGCTGTTCCTGCTTGTCGACGTAGTAGCCATAGCCACCGCCAGCAGCGCCCCCCACGGCCGCGCCGATCAGAGCGCCCTTGGCACGATCATCGCTGCTGGAGGTCGCCGCGCCGATGGCTGCACCGGTCAGCGCGCCAATCCCGCCGTAAACAGCCGACTTACCTGCCTGCTGCTCACCGGTGTAGGGGTTGTTGGTGCACCCGGCAATCATCAGTGCGCAGGCACCTGCAATAATCAAACCTTGGCTTTTCATGGTAATTCCCTTGTTCTGGTTGGTTCTGTGTCCAGCCCGCACAGACTGGAACGGAAAACGCGCGGACATCAGCCGCGAATAAACGGATTCTCGCGAATCTCGTCACCAATGCGGGTGTCGGGCCCGTGCCCGGTCACCACAACCGCATCTTCATCAAGCGTATAGAGTCTTTCGCGAATCGATCGTTCAATCTGACGATAGTCTCCGCCCCACAGATCGGTACGACCGATGCCGCGGCGAAACAGCGTATCACCGGCAATAAGCAACTTGCCCTCCGGGAACCAGAAACTCATCGAGCCCGGGGTATGCCCGGGCGTATGCAGGGCAACACCGCAGCCACAGGCCAGCTCCTCGTCATCCTGCAGCCACTGGTCCGGCGCCGGCGCCGGTTTGTAGGGAATGCCGAACATCTTGCACTGCATTTCCAGACTATCCCAGAGAAACTGGTCTTCCTTGTGCAGATGCAGGGTCGCGCCGGTCAGCTTTTTCAGCTCACCGGAGGCGAGAAAGTGGTCGAGGTGGGCATGGGTGTGAATGATGCTGACCAGCTTGAGCCCCAGCTCGTTCAGACGCTTGACGATAAATTCATGGTCTCCGCCCGGATCAACCACAATCGCCTTCTTGCTGATCGGATCACCAATCAGGGTGCAGTTGCACTGCAGCGGGCCAACGGGAAAGGTTTCACGAATCAGGGCAGGTACTGGGGTCATCTTGCGTCCGGAAAATGGCAATGGGCATACGCCGCGCAACTGGCACGACGGAGACTATCCTGTTCCGGAGTATAGGGAGCCTGACGCCCGGCGGCCAGCCGCCGATGCCCAACGCCGCCGGTAGAATGCACAACGCCCGACAGAGCCGGGCGTTGTGTCTACTGCAACGAACGCTTAGCGCACGCCGGACTGACGCAGGGCAGTCGGAGTGAACTCGACACTGGAGGTCTTGTAACCGTAGTTGTAGTTGGCACGCTCTTCGTTGTTTGCGCCCATCACCAGGTAACGGCCGGCGACCAGGTCGTACAGGGTTTCCATGGTGTAGCCCAGCACCTTGTCGGCATAACGCTGAACCGAGTGCGCCTCGGCTACACGCCACAGCTCGCCGCGACCATCGTAATGATCGATGTGGGCAGCCTGCCAGGAGTCCTCATCAAGGAACAGATGACGCTTGGCATAGATATGACGCTCACTCGGCTTGACGTTGGCAACCACTTCCCAGACGCGGTGCAGCTCATAACGCGTCAGGTCCTGGTTGATATGGCCGGCCTGGAAGATCTGGTCATATTTGAGTTGCGGCGAGCCCAGCTCGAAGTTGTTGTAGGAGATGAACATTTCGCGCTTGCCAACCAGCTCCCAGTCGTAGCGATCGGGGGCGCCGTTGTACATGTCCAGGTTGTCGGAGGTACGCATGCCGTCGGCCGCAGTACCCGGACCATCGTAGGACACCTGGGGAGCGCGGCGCACGCGACGCTGGCCTGCGTTGTACAACCACGCCATACGCGGCGTCGCTACCTGGTTGATGGTCTCGTGAACCAGCAGAACGTTACCCGCCAGACGCGCCGGATCGGTTACCTGCTGCTTGAAGTAATAGAGCATGTCGGTCGGCGCGCTGGCGTCGTAATCCTCCAGACCGGCCGGTACGGCGTACTCCTCGACAAAACGCACCACGTTGAAGTTGCCATTGGTCTGCGGGGTAGCCTGCACTACGGTGCGCTGAAACGCGTTGCCGCGGTAGCGGGTAATGTGGTTCCAGACGACTTCCAGCCCATCGGCCGGAATCGGGAAGGCATAGGCCAGGCGATAGTCGGTCAGACCATTACCGCCCTGAACCAGCTTGGTGCTGGTCGCGTTGACAGCCGCAGCGTCGTATACCGCCTGCGGGAAGGCAGCAGAGCGATGGCTGGCAAATACGCGCATCTTGAAGGTGTCGGGGTAGCGCTTGAACATGGCAATCTGGCCCGGCGCCAGGTTCTCGGCATACTGTTCATAGTTGGCTGCGGTGATGACAAACAGCGGCTGCTCACCGGCGTAGGGATTGGCCAGGAAGCCGTTGGCATCGACCGGCGCGGCATCGGCTGCCAGGCCGCCGGTCCACTCGGGAATGGTGCCGGCTGCGTTGCCGGCAACCTCTGCGCCAACCGGGGTCAGGCTGCTGCCCAGCTTGGCGGCGTCCTGCGCGCTGACCGCAGCAAACGCCGTCGGCGCAGCAAGCGCAGCGGCCAGAGTCAAAGAAGCAATAGTGATGGGTTTCATGGGTTCGCCCTGTTTTGCTTGGAGTTGTTTGGGGTAACCGGCCATCAGCATGCGCATTGCCACAACCATGACCGGTGTTTATCCCTCAAGGAGCACACACGGTGCCTGCCGTCAGACTTTCAGACGCGCAACATCGCCCGCATTACCCGAAATGATAGACACAGGGGCAACGCAGCGACGGGTTTTATTAGGATTCTTATACGACTTGAGAGGCCAGAGACTCTACTGATTGACTACGAGCTAAGCAAGCCCGTTCGTCCCATCGGGCAAATATAAAAAACCCGCACAAAACCCATAAAACCCACCTAGAACGGGCCATACAGAAACAGACCGAACGGTCACACCGCCACAATAGCGAGACAAAACACCCGTTATGATTCACCCTGCCATGGGTAGCGAACAGGCAAAAAAAACCGCATCGTAAAAACGATGCGGTCATTCACTGGCAGACGAATCAGGCGAGCGAGGAAATGCACTCCGCACCGGCGTCCAGCCAGCTGGCGATTTCAGTGCGAATGCGCTTCTTGTCGAGCTTGCCGACGCTGGTCTTGGGGATTTCCGTCACTACCGCAATCTGACGCGGAATCGCCCACTTGTTGATATGCCCCTCTTCAACAAAGGGCATCAGGTGCTCGGCCATCGCGTCTGCGGTGACTGTCTGTCCGGCGGCGGGGACAATCAATGCGAACGGACGCTCGTCCCAGCGCGGGTCAGGCACGCCCACCACCGCTACTTCAGCAACCAGCGGACTGCGGCTGATCAGGTCCTCAAGCTCGAGGGACGACAGCCACTCACCGCCGGTCTTGATCACATCCTTGATGCGGTCGCGAATCTCGATAAAGCCCATCGGGCTGATGGTTGCCACGTCACCGGTGTGCATCCAGCCGCCGGCCCACAGTTCCTGACTCTTCTCCGGCTCGCGGAAATAGCCCTGGGTCAGCCAGGGTGCGCGCAACACCAGCTCGCCCTGGGTCTCACCGTCCTGCGGCAGCAGAGTGCCATCCGGTGCCATGATCTGCGCCTCGACCAGCGGACCGGGCACACCAGCCTTGATGCGATGAGCGATCTGCTCGTCTTCCGATGCCTGCTCCAGCTCCAGGTTAAGGTAGCCGGCAGAGATCATCGGGCAGGTTTCCGACATACCGTATGCGGCGCCCAGCTGCATGCCCTTGGCCTTGGCCGCCAGATACAGCGAACGATTCAGTGCGCTGCCACCGATGATCACGCGCATGCCGCCAAAGTCGAAGTCCTTCGCACCTTCGGCGTTCAGAACCATCTGCAGAATGGTCGGGACACAGTGCGAGAACGTCACCTTGTGATCCTTGATCATCTGCACCAGACGTTCGGGCTCGTAACGGCCCGGATAGACCTGCTTGATCCCCAGCATGGTGGCGGTATACGGGATGCCCCAGGCATGAACGTGGAACATCGGCGTGATCGGCATGTACACATCACGGTTGCCGAGCTGGCGAATGCTGTCGAGCGCAGACATTGAAGCCGCCTGCCCCAACGTGTGCAGAACCAGCTGACGATGGGTGAAGTACACACCCTTGGGGTTACCGGTGGTGCCCGTTGTATAGAAGGTCGTAGCAACCGAGTTCTCATCGAAATCGGCGAACTCGTAGGTTGGCTCAGCCGCGGCCAGCAGTTGCTCATACTCTCCTGCAAAGCCCGGGAGGTCGGCGGTTTTATCGTCTTCGTCGGTCAGCAGAATGGTCGTAGTGACCGTGGTCAGGTCATTTTCAATGGCCTTGTAGATCGGCACGAACTCACTGTTGATCAGCACCACCACGTCTTCAGCGTGGTTCATGGTGTAGAGAATCTGATCCGGTGACAAACGGACGTTGATGGTATGCATGACAGCGCCCAGCATCGGGACCGCAAACATGCACTCCAGATAGCGATGGCTATCCCAGTCCATCATCGCAACGGTATCCCCGGCCTTGACGCCGGCCTTGGTCAGGGCGTTGGCCAGACGACAGATGCGCTCGTTGAAGGTGCGGTAGTCGTAGCGAACCAGATCGCGATAGATGATTTCCTGCGTGCGCTCGTAACGCTGCCCGGTCAGCAGCAGGTTTTTGATCAGCAGCGGAGTGGAGCGTGCCTCGTCGGCCGGCTTGAGGATACGAGTATTGAGCATTGAATGACCTACTATTTTTAGGATTTTCAGGGCATGGCATAAGTTGGAAAACGTTAGCGTGGCCTTGCGAGAGTAGCTGCATTGGCCAAGCCGTAGAAAGCGAAAATCATCATACGGATTTTCTTTAAACCCATCATGCGTATAATTGTAAACAAAGTCGTTTTGTGACTGAACTTGGATTCATAGTTTCAGATCACCCTCTTGTCGTTGTCTCATCCATTTATTCAGGAGCCGGTAATGTCGGACCAAAGCATCGTAATCGTCAGTGGCGTTCGCACCCCCATGGGTGGTTTTCAGGGTAGCCTGTCCAGCATCAGCGCAGTCGACCTGGGCGCCATCAGCATTCGCGAAGCCGTCAGCCGTGCCGGCATTCCTGCCGAAGCGGTCGAAGAAGTGATCATGGGCTGCGTTCTGCCCGCCGGCCTCAAGCAGGGCCCGGCCCGCCAGGCCAGTCTGAACGCCGGCCTGCCCGCGGCTACCGGCTGCACCACCATCAACAAACTGTGCGGCTCCGGCATGAAGGCCGTGATGCAGGCACACGACGCCCTCAAGGCCGGCAGCGCCAGCATCATGGTTGCCGGTGGCATGGAAAGCATGTCCAACGCGCCCTATATCATCGAAAAAGCCCGCAGCGGCCTGCGCATGGGCCATGGCGAAATCAAGGACCACATGTTCTTTGACGGTCTGGAAGACGCTCGTACCGGCCGCCTGATGGGCTCCTTCGCTCAGGACACCGCCGACCAGAACGGCCTGACCCGTGAGGACATGGACGCCTACGCGATTGAGTCGCTCAAGCGCGCCCAGGCCGCCATCGAAAGCGGCGTGCTGGCCAACGAAATCATCCCGGTCACCGTCAAGACCCGCAAGGGCGAGGTCGTGGTCAAAGACGACGAGCAACCGCTGAACGCCAATCTGGACAAGATTCCGACGCTCAAGCCTGCGTTCAAGAAAGACGGCACCGTCACCGCCGCCAACGCCAGCTCCATCTCCGACGGCGCCAGCGCGCTGGTGCTGATGACCGCCGCTGAAGCCGAGCGCCGCGGCCTGAAGCCGCTGGCCCGTATCGTCGGCCATGCGACCCAGAGCCAGGATCCGAGCGAGTTCACCCTGGCTCCGATTGGCGCCATGACCAACCTGTTCAACAAGACCGGCTGGACTGCGGCGGATGTTGATCTGTTCGAAATCAACGAAGCCTTTGCCATGGTCACCATGCTGGCGATGCGCGAGCACGGCCTCGACCACGCCAAGGTCAACATCTACGGCGGCGCCTGCGCCCAGGGTCACCCGGTAGGCTCTACCGGTTCACGCCTGATCGTCACCCTGATCAACGCCCTGCAGCAGACCGGCGGCAAGCGTGGTGTCGCCTCGCTGTGCATTGGTGGTGGTGAAGCTACCGCAGTCGCCATCGAGCTGATCTGACGCAACAGGCCCGGGCCGCGCAAGGCGGCCCGGGTTATCGGCATTCCCTGAGCCCTTCCCGCACAAAATCCTGACCACGCACCACCCTTTCGCACCAAATTCGTGCACTGCACCACGGCACGGCACGGCAGACCACCACCGCGCAAACCGCTCCCATTCTCGACCGAGCTGTCCACAGCCCCCATTCCAGCGCCCTTTGTCCTGAACAATGTCAGCCAATGGCAAAGCTGGCACGTTCTCTGCTCTGTCCTGTTCACAGGCTGCCTCGCCAACGACGGCCTGCATGGTCAAGCGCCCACGGCCAGACCAGCAGCATCACGCAACAGCCAGAATTTCAGACAACAACAGAGAAAGGAAAGGAACATGACTCTGAAGAAGATCGTCAAACAGGTCGGCGCACTCGGCGTCGCCTGCAGCATGGCCCTTGGCGCACTCAGCGCACAGGCCGAAGAAACCATCAAGGTCGGCGTGCTGCATTCGCTGTCCGGCACCATGGCCATCTCGGAAACCACCCTGAAAGACACCATGCTGATGCTGATCGAAGAGCAGAACAAGAAAGGTGGCCTGCTCGGCAAACAGCTCGAACCCGTTGTCGTTGACCCGGCCTCCAACTGGCCGCTGTTCGCCGAACGTACCCGTGAACTGCTGGAACAGCACGGCGTGGACGCCATCTTCGGCTGCTGGACTTCCGTTTCGCGTAAATCGGTTCTGCCCGTCGTTGAAGAGCTGAACGGCATCCTGTTCTACCCGGTTCAGTACGAAGGCGAAGAGTCTTCCCGCAACGTGTTCTACACCGGCGCTGCGCCGAACCAGCAAGCCATTCCGGCGGTTGACTACCTGAAGGATGAAGTCGGCGTCGAGCGCTGGGTTCTGGCCGGTACCGACTACGTCTACCCGCGCACCACCAACCGCATTCTGGAGGCCTATCTGAAGGCCAACGGTGTGGCTGAAGAAGACATCATGATCAACTACACCCCGTTCGGCCACGCTGACTGGCAGAACATCGTTGCCGAGATCAAGCGTTTCGGCAGCGCTGGCAAGAAGACTGCCGTGGTCTCCACCATCAACGGCGACGCCAACGTGCCCTTCTACCGCGAACTGGGTAACCAGGGCGTGTCCGCCGAAGACATCCCGGTTGTAGCCTTCTCCGTTGGTGAAGAAGAGCTGTCCGGTATCGACACCGCTCCGCTGGTCGGCCACATGGCTGCCTGGAACTACTTCATGAGCGAAGAGACCCCGGAAAACGAAGCCTTCATCAAGGCCTGGCACGACTATATCGGCGACACCAAGCGCGTCACCAATGACCCGATGGAAGCGCACTACATCGGCTTCAACATGTGGGTCAAAGCGGTTGAAGCAGCCGGCACTACCGATACCGACAAGGTCATCGATGCCATGGTTGGCGTGGAAGTTCCGAACCTGACTGGCGGTACCAGCAAAATGCTGCCGAACCACCACATCACCAAGCCGGTCCTGATCGGTGAAATCCAGGACGATGGCCAGTTCCTGACCGTTTCCCGCACCGAAGAGCTGGTCCCGGGCGACGCCTGGTCCGACTACCTGGAAGGCAGCAAGGACCTGATCTCCGACTGGACCGCGCCGATCAGCTGCGGCAACTACAACACCCAGACCAAGAGCTGCGTCGGCGCCACCGTCGAGTAATCAGCCGCCATCTGACGGCGGGCCCAGCGCCCGCCCCTGTAACCGGGGCGCCCATCACGCCCCGGTTGCATGTTCAGCGTGAACCTCAATCAGGACGATGCCATGAACTCCATCTGCCGTCTGACACCCCGGCATGCCGTGCAGCAATGGCTTACCCGTTTGCTGCTGCTGTGTGTGTGCAGTCTGCCCCTGCACGCCAGCGCCCAGGAGGCTGAACCAGCCCCTGCCCAACCCACCTTCGACGAACTGGTCAGCCAACTGGCGACCGGCAACCTGCGCCAGCGCGCAGCCACCGTCGAGCAACTGGCCACCCATCAAGACGAACGTCTGGCCGATATTCTCAACGCCCTTGTTGCCGGCGACCTGCTGGCCAGCAAGGACAAGCCACCGGTCATCGCCATTCGCAGCGGTGACCAACTGACCAACGCCCTGGATGGCTCAGACCTGACCGGCGCTGCCGGGCTGCGCCGCATCCCGGTGAACAACAGCCTGCGCACCCAGCTGCGCGGCATGGTTGCCCAGCTCAACCTCAGCCACCCCGATAGCGACAAACGCTATGACGCCGTACAGCGCTTTATCCGTGACGGTGTAGACGGCGAGACCGCCGCCCTGCTGCGCGAGCACCAGCCAACCGAAGAATCCGGCCGCGTCAGCGACGCGATCGACGCAGCACTGGCCCTGTTCGACCTGCAAACCGGCGACCGCGATCAACGCATGGCCGCCATCGATACCCTCAGCGGCTCCCTCGAGCAGGAAGCCCGCAACGCCCTGCGCAGCGTCGCCAAGAACGATGAAGACGCCGAGTTGCGCAGCGCTGCCGCCAAGGCGATTGAATCCATTCAGGGCCGCATCGAGTTCTACCGTTTCATCGAGAACGTATTCTTTGGCCTCAGCCTGGGCTCGATCCTGCTGCTGGCCGCCATCGGCCTGGCCATCACCTTCGGCGTGATGGGCGTGATCAACATGGCCCACGGCGAGCTGATCATGATCGGCGCCTACACCACCTGGGGTATTCAGGTGCTGTTCCCCAACCTGATCGAATGGAGCCTGCTAATCGCCATTCCGGCAGCGTTTCTGATCACCGCGCTGGTCGGCATCGCCATCGAACGCGGCGTGATCCGCTTCCTCTACGGCCGCCCGCTGGAAACCCTGCTGGCGACCTTTGGCCTCAGCCTGGTGCTGCAGCAGGCGGTACGCACCCTGTTCAGCCCGCTCAACCGTTCGGTCACCTCACCCGAGTGGATCAGCGGCACCCTGAGCATCAACCCGGTGCTGTCGATCACCTATACCCGTCTGTACATCCTGCTGTTCGGGCTGGCGGTGTTCTTCGCCCTGCTGCTGGTGATGAAACGCACCACCCTCGGTCTCAAGGTCCGCGCCGTCTCGCAGAACCGCGCCATGGCCCGCGCAGTGGGTGTGCGTTCCAACTGGATCGACGCCCTGACCTTCGGGCTGGGTTCCGGTATCGCCGGGGTCGCCGGGGTCGCGCTGTCGCAGATCACCAACGTCGGCCCCAACCTCGGCCAGGCCTACATCATCGACTCGTTCATGGTGGTGGTATTCGGCGGCGTGGGTAACCTCTGGGGCACGCTGGTCAGCGCCATGAGCCTCGGCCTGATCAACAACTTCCTCGAGCCCTGGGCTGGCGCCATGCTCGCCAAGGTGCTGGTGCTGATCATGCTGATCCTGTTTATCCAGAAGAAACCCAAGGGACTCTTCCCGCAGAAAGGGCGCGCCGCGGCTGACTGATCGCCGCCGTTTCCTTTTTACAACCGAATTGAACGAGGGAAGTATGCTTACCCAACGACTGTTACTCAGTGATCGGGGCGGAATGCTGGTGCTGGGCCTGGTGCTGCTCACCACCATCATCGTGCCGATTCTCAACCTGGCGGTGCCGACCGACTCACCGCTGTACGTTTCCAACTTTACCGTCGGCCTGCTCGGCAAATTCCTGTGCTTTGCCCTGCTGGCCCTGTCGGTCGATCTGATCTGGGGCTACGCCGGCATCCTGTCGCTCGGCCACGGCGCCTTCTTCAGCCTGGGCGGTTACGCCATGGGCATGTACCTGATGCGCCAGATCGGCGACCGTGGCGTCTACGGCCACCCGGAGCTGATGGACTTCATGGTGGTGCTCAACTGGGAATCGCTGCCTTGGTACTGGCAGGGCTTCGACATGTTCTGGTTCGCCATGCTGATGGTGCTGCTGGTGCCGGGCCTGCTGGCTCTGGTATTCGGCTGGCTGGCGTTCCGCTCACGGGTGACCGGCGTCTACTTCGCCATCATCACCCAGGCGCTGACCTACGCGCTGATGCTCGCCTTCTTCCGTAACGAGATGGGCTTTGGCGGCAACAACGGCCTGAACGACTTCAAGGAAATCCTCGGCTTTGATCTGGCGGCCAAGACCACCCGCGTCGGGCTGTTCGTCGCCTCCTCGATTGCCCTGATCCTGGGTTACATGGCCTGCCGCTACATCGTCACCTCACGCATGGGCCGGGTCATCATCGCCATCCGTGATGCCGAAAGCCGCACTCGCTTCAGCGGGTATCAGGTCGAAAGCTACAAGCTCTGGCTGTTCGTCTTCTCCGCCATGCTGGCGGCGGTGGCCGGCGCGCTCTATGTGCCGCAGGTCGGCATCATCAACCCGGGCGAATTCTCCCCGCTCAACTCCATCGAAATGGTGGTCTGGGTCGCAACCGGCGGCCGTGGAACCCTGTTCGGCGCCATCGTCGGCGCGTTCAGCGTCAACTACGCCAAGACCTTCTTCACCACCTTTTCACCGGAAACCTGGCTGTTCATCCTCGGCGGTCTGTTCGTACTGGTAACCCTGCTGCTGCCCAAGGGCATCGTGGGCCTGTTCGACCGCTTCAGCCGCAAGGGAGACAAACAATGAACCCGCTTGAACAACTGCGCGAAACCTGGCGCCGCGATCAAGTCTTTGACTTCGTCCAGCCCGCGCCGGACTTCTCCGCCAGGGTCGACACCACCCACGGCCCGATCCTCTACGTGGAAGACGTCAGCGTCAGCTTTGACGGCTTCAAGGCGCTGAACAATCTCAACCTGTACATCGATGACGGTGAGCTGCGCTGCATCATCGGCCCCAACGGCGCCGGCAAGACCACCATGATGGACGTGATCACCGGCAAGACCCGCCCAGACACCGGCAGCGTCTGGTTCGGCCAACGCATGAACCTGCTCAAGCTGTCCGAGCACGAGATCGCCCGCGGCGGCATCGGCCGCAAGTTCCAGAAGCCGACCATCTTCGAGGCGCTCTCGGTGTTCGAGAACCTGGAGCTGGCCACCGCCTCCAACAAGCACGTCTGGTACACGCTGAATAAAAGCCTGACCGGCGAACAGCTCGACCGCATCGACGAAGTGCTCAAGCTGATCGGCCTGAAGGAACAGTTCCGCATGGAAGCCGGCGCCCTCTCCCACGGCCAAAAGCAGTGGCTGGAGATCGGCATGTTGCTGATGCAAAACCCGCGGGTGCTGCTGGTCGACGAACCGGTCGCCGGCATGACCGGCGAAGAGGTCGAGCACACCGCCGAACTGCTGACCTCGCTGGCCGGCCGTCACTCGGTCATCGTGGTCGAACACGACATGGCGTTCGTGCGCTCCATCGCCCGCAAGGTCACCGTGCTGCACCAGGGCTCGGTGCTGGCCGAAGGCAGCATGGATCAGGTGCAGAATGACCCGCGTGTGGTCGAAGTCTATTTGGGGGAATGACCATGCTCAGCATTCAAGGCATCAACCAGTTCTACAACCAGAGCCACATCCTCTGGGATCTCGACCTGGAGCTGAAAGAAGGCAGCTGCAGCTGCCTGCTCGGCCGCAACGGCGTCGGCAAGACCACCCTGCTCAAATGCATCACCGGCCTGCTGCCGGTGAAAAGCGGGCAGATCAGCCTGATGGGCCGCGACATCACCAAGCTCTCGACTGAAAACCGCGCCCGCTCCGGGATCGGCTATGTGCCGCAGGGACGGGAAATCTTTCCGCTGCTGACGGTGGAAGAGAACCTGAAAATCTCCCTCGGTGCCCGCCCGGACCGCGCCCGGCAGATTCCCGCGCACATCTACGAGCTGTTCCCGGTGCTCAAGGAAATGAAACACCGCCGCGGCGGCGATCTGTCCGGCGGTCAGCAGCAGCAACTGGCGATTGGCCGGGCGCTGGTGCTCGACCCCAAGCTGCTGATTCTCGATGAGCCGACCGAGGGCATCCAGCCCAACATCGTGCGCGACATCAGCGACGTGATCCGCAAGCTCAACACCGAGCTGGGGCTGACCGTCCTGCTGGTCGAGCAGAAGCTGCCGTTTGCCCGCCGGGCGGCGGAAAGTTTCTTCATCATGGAACGCGGGCGCATGGTCGCCAACGGCCCGATGACTGAGCTGAACGACGATCTGATCCAGCGCTATCTGACCGTCTGACTCCACCACCGTGCGCAATCCGGCCACGGCATGCCGTGGCCCTGCGCAGGCGGGGGCAGGTGGCCCACCCAACCAGCTAACGCAGCCCTCTAAATAGGTTCCTGGCATACCGTATACGGTGATACGTCACCTGGCCCGCGCCCACGACAAACATCACCACCTTCCACCGTAGATACCGTCTTCCCGGTCAGTGTGCAAGCGCTCTGATC
>AZIG01007087.1_pt1 | contig 50208 bp, 49 predicted proteins | sample 359071 | NCBI WGS metagenome assembly AZIG01 (sample SAMN02429714, study PRJNA222667) | marine sediment metagenome | biome: Sediment sample; isolation source: enrichment culture of sample MGS-AQ(UA) from oil contaminated terminal site... | place: Jordan: Aqaba | collected 2011-05-15 | depth 18 m m | reverse complement strand
CCTGCTGGGCCTGCGCTTTGCTTCGCCAGAGCGCGGCGCCCTGGTCGAGATTGCCGCGCATAGCACCAGCCGCACTATCAGTCAGCAGCACGCCCGTCAGCTGGTCGGCCAGCTAGGCTGTCTGCCGCTGCCGGTCAGCAGCCAGCCGGGTCTGTTGTTGCGCCGGGTGCTGGCACCCTGGCTGCTGGAAGCCATGTTGCTGCTGGAGGAAGGAGCCAGCGCCGACGCCATCGAACAGGCGGCGCTGGCGTTCGGCTGCCCCCAAGGCCCGCTGGCAATTGCTGAGGGATGGGGCCTGAGCCACTGCCTGGCCCTGTTCGAGCGCCTGCACGGCGAACGCGACACCCCCTTGTCGGAGCCCCCTGCCATCCTGCGCAACAGCGTCGAGCAGGGGCGCACATCGTTGCTTGCCCCCAAACGGCGCCGTTGGAAAACCGGCAAAACCCGGTCAGCCAAACTCAGCGCCGACCAGGGCGACCGGTTGCTGCTCAGCCTGCTCAATAGTGCGGTACGCGCCTGCCGTCAGGGTATTGTCAGCGACGCGGACATGCTGGATGCAGCTCTGGTGCTGGCAGGCTATTTCCCGCCGTTTCGCGGCGGGCCGCTTTGTCACGCACGCGAAACCGGACATGCGGCGATCGTGCAGCGCCTGCGTGAGCTGAGTAACGATCTCGGCCCCCGCTTTGCACCGGACCCGGGCTGGCAACCGGTGGTCGAAGACGCGGCCCCTGGGGAGCCTTTACAGGCCGGGTAGCGGCTGGGTCTGCTGCTCGGCCCGGCGGAGCTTCTGCTGCATCTCGGCGCGCATCTTCTCGGCCAGCGGTGCGTCCAGCAAGCGGCGCAGAAAGTTCGGATTCAGGCCCTTGCTGTGGCAGTAGCGGAACACCTCATTGATGCTGGGGAAGGCCGTATCACCCGGGGTTACGGCTAGCGTCTGTCCGACGCAGACGACACCTTCGTTGAGCACCCGCGCGTAGGCGCCGCAGCGTTCGGCTTTCACGAAGGCCTTGGCAAAGCGACTGTCGCCCACCCGTGCCGCCAGTGTTGAGCAGGGAATCCGCGGTGCGGTGATCTCCAGCAACAGCTCGCCAATGCGCACACGGTCGCCGATGCGCAGCTCCGGCCACCAGTGCGAGAGAGTCAGGTTCTCGCCAAAAAAGCCGGGCTCAAGCGGGCGCTGCAGCTGTTCGCTCCACCAGTCGATGTCTACCTGACTGTAGAGGTAGACCGCCTGATCGGGGCCGCCATGGTGCTTCAGGTCGGCAATAAAATCCCCGGCAATGCCGCCGGCACCGATCAGCACTTCGCCGCTGCGGGCCTGTTTGAAATGCCCGGTACGGGTTAAACGCGTACCAATGCGCAGTGCCTGCGGCTCGGCGGCATTGATCGACAGCAGGGTAACGGCGGTTTCAGTCATGATGGGCGCTCATCCGGCGTGGAAAGCCTCCAGTCGAGCGGAAATGCCCCAGTGCTGTCAACCACGGCGCGCCAGATAGCCCCGCGCCAGAAACAGAAAATGCGCGCTGCCGATCAACGGCAGGACCACCAGCATCAGATTGGCAGCCGGCGATAACGTCCAGTGGCTGTAGAAGGTCAGCAGGCTGGCCACCCCCAGTAACAGCATGATCACGATGGCCCGTGGCGAAGCCACCTCGCGCGTCGGCACAACCACCTTGGACACCAGCTGGATCAGCGCCCAGAGGCCGCACAGCCCACCAAGCAGTAACAGGGTAAGCAGCCAGGCGAAGGGTTTGTCCGCCTCGTTGGCAAAGGCCATCGGCAGCATCAGCACGCCCAGCCCAATCAGCACCACCAGACTGCCGAAACACACCACCGCCTCAAGAAGATAGCCCCTGCCACTGGAACGCAGCAGCCGACGAACCGCACTCTCTCTCATACGCCAAGCACTCCTAGCAGCGCGAGCAGGGTCATTGCCATCAGCGCCAGCACGCCGATGGTGAAGGCGCGGCGGCGGGCGGGCACATAGTTGCTGCCGGTATGAACCCGGGCGTGAACCAGCCGGCTGACGACAAACAGCCAGGCCAGTCCCTGCGCCAGCAGACCCGCGGCACCAAGACTCCAGAGCACCATTACCAGCGCGTAGAACAGCACCGGCAGCTCGAACTGGTTACGAATACAGTTATTGATCTGCTGCACCGGCTCGGGCCAGGCATCGTCGTGCAGCGCCCGCCGCGCCTCATCGAGCTGTCCGGCCGCCTGCGCACGCGCCTTGGCCCGGGTCAGGGCGATGTAGAGCCAGAACACCAGCGCCATGTGCATCAGTACAGGGAGGAAAATCAGTTTCTCGGTCATGGTCGGTGCTCTGCTTGTTGTTATAGTCAGCTTTGCGGAGCACGGTAGCGCTGTCGCGCCTGCCTGTCGACCCGTTCAACCGTCGCCAGGTCGCAGGCCCCCAGCGTCAGCACATTCTGTCGCCCGGCGGCGAGGGTCTGATGATTTGGGCCGCTGACCTGTTCAGGGTCACGCTCGCCATCATCCTCCCAGAAACACACCGCGCAGATCTCATAGCCGCCTTCACTGCCGAGACTGTAGTAACCGCAGCAAGGGCATGCGTACGTGGGCTCGGGGGCACCGTCGATCTGCTCGACAATCAGCCCACGCTCAGTCAGCGCCTGTTGCAAAAAGGCGTTGGTCACACCGTAGAGGTCCTCGATCAGGCTGGCGTGCACCAGCGGATCAAGCAGACTGTCGCCGGGGTCAGCCGGCTCGACTCCGCGGCACACCAGGGTGCGCAGTGCATCCGGCAGCACAGCGACCTGCGGGTCTGCCTCGGAAAAACCGCAGAAAAACCAGAACGCGACAATTTCAGCGCGCTCGGACGCCTCCATCTCCGCCATCATCAATCTGGCCAGCTGCGCTTTCGCCTCGTCCCGCCGCATCCGCTGTCTCCCTGCGAATCTGCTTGTGCATCTCACAGCGTAGCAGCCGTATGGCGCCACGCTGTACCCATTGCTGCGCCGTTACCCGGTAACCGTGACGCAGAAAGAACGGCCGGGCAACCAGACTCGCCTCGGTCCGAAATTGCTCGGCACCTGCAGCCCGCATGCGGCTTTCGGCGTGCGCCAGCAATTGCGAGGCAACCCCATCGCGTGCTGCCTCCGGCGCACAATAGAGCAGGTCGATGTGACCATCCGTGCTGAAGCCGATAAAACCCAGCAATACGCCCGCCTCTTCGAGCAACCACAACTGCACGCTATCCAGCCGTTGCCGCCAAGCCGGCAGGTCCGGCTCCAGCGGCGCCCAGGCCAGGCGCTGGGCAGTATCGTAATCACTGGCCGCCAGCGTATGCACCGAGCGGGTGAACAGGCTGACACAGCGCTCGTAATCAGCGGGCTGGGCGCAGCGCAGCACGCGGCTCACAACGCCCCACGGTAGATCTGGTCGCGGCCGTGCCGCGCCTCCAGCCCGAGTCTTTTGGCTCGTGGCAGGCCCCGCACTACCAATGCATAGGAGTGATCAATCAGCCGTTGCAGCTCACCCGGCGGGATACTGTCGTCGTTGCGTACGGTGTTCCAGTGCCGCTTATTCATGTGATACCCGGGACTGACCGCAGCAAACAGGTCACGCAGGCCCGGAGCCTGGTGCGGGTCACACTTTAGGTTAACGCACTCGCAGCCCGACCGCTGGAACACCAGCGCGAACAGCTTGCCTTGAACCTTGAAGACCTGGGCATCCGGGCCGAATGGATAGCCGTCCTCAGCCTCCGGTTTGCTTCTCAGGTAACCTTGCAAGTCCATCTGCATCTCCTGTCGGTCAATACAAGTCTACCGCCAACGCGGGTAGCGCCGGATGATGCGAGTGTCGCTGGTCGAAGTCACCCATGCAACACAAGCACGTTGGCAGTTACCGGAATGCCTCCGGTACCGCCCCATCGCCGCCAGCCGACGGAGGCACGGCAGTAGCCCGCAGGCCTCGCCGCCAGCGTGCGGGAGTCGTCTCTGTCCAGCGACGAAAAGCCCTGTTCAGGGCACTCTGCTCGGAAAACCCAAGCAAGAGCGCAACCTCACCGAGTTGCAGCGTCGAGTCTGCCAGATAGGCTTCAGCAAGCCGCTGCCGGGTGCGATCGAGCAAACTCCGCCAAGTCAGGCCGCGCTGCTGCAGACGACGTTGCAGGGTTCGTGCAGACAGACACAGCTCCTCGGCAACGAGCTCTAACCCAACCTCACCCTCCGGTAGCCGACGCACCAGCGCCCGCTGCAGTGCGCAATCAAAGGCATCCGCTCCAGGCAGCGCCAGCAGCAGAGCCCTGGCCTGTTGATCCAGCTGCTCGCGCACGTCCGGATCACTGTGCGGCAGTCGGCAGGCCAGCCAACTGACTGGCAATGCGACCTCGGTAGCGGCAGCGTCAAATACGACCTCACAGCCAAAAAAGGCGTCATAGGCCGCGCGCGAACGAGCATCAGGCGCGGGAAAGACAAATCCGACCCGCGCCAAAGCCGATACCTCCGGCAGCAGCCGTCGCAGAAAACTGACCAGCGCTGCAATGGCAACGGTATCGGCCGAGGCCCCGGTACTGGCATCAGCATCCCAGCAGAGCACAACCAGCTCATCCTGCACGCGTACACGAACCAGTTGCTGACCGTAGAACAGCTGCTCATAGCGCTGGTAGACCTGCAATGCCTCGCCCAGCGTATGGCTTGCAAGGCTAAGGTAGCCAAGTACGCCGACATGCCGCGGCCGAACTTGCGCGCCTATCTCCAGCGCCGGCACAACCGCCGTTGCAGGCAGCATACTGGCGCGCTCCAGCAGTTGCTGCCAGAGTGCCAGAGGCACCGCCTCGTCCTGACGCCGACTATCCAGCAGCAGGCGCAAATCCGGGGCGGGGAACTGGTAAAGATCAAGCCAGTCAGTCAGCAGCTGTATCCAGCCGCCGGTGACCCGCATGGGCATGGCCATGGTGATTCCTGTTGGCGTATTGGGTCAAAAATGCAGCATATCTGGTCAATATTCAAGCGGCGCTATGGCGCATCATCACATTCGATAGCACCTGGAGGGGATGATGGAACGCCTTTATGACAGCTTTGCCCAGGTGCTCGCAGACAGCGGCCTGACGACCCTGATGAACGCTCTGCCCGCCTGGCTGGCATTCGATGAGCGCCAGCTGATATTCGTCCTGGCGACGCCGGTGTTCATCGGCGTATTCGTCTGGGAGTACCTTAAAATCCGCCACGACCACAGGCTGGTCGACACCCGGGAGTCCGTGCGCAACTTCATGCTCGGAGCCGGATACCAGACGACAGAGTTACTGTTCGCCGGCCTGATTGCCTTCCCGGTTCACGCACTGGCCTACCAGCATCGCCTGTTCGATATTCCGCTGACCTTCACTACGGCAGTTCTGCTCTGGGTGCTGACCGACCTGTGCTTCTACTGGATGCATCGCAGCTCCCACCGAATACGCTGGTTCTGGGCCGCACACGTGACCCACCATTCCAGCGAGCGGATGAACTTCTCCACCGCCATGCGCCAGAACGCGACCAATATCTTCAACGGCGGCTGGCTGTTCTATGTGCCGCTATCGCTGCTGGGCTTCAACCCCGTATGGATCGGCGTCTGCTATGCCCTGTCACTGGTGTATCAGTTTTTCATCCATACCACCCTGATCGGCAAGCTGCACCCGGCTATCGAGTATGTGTTCAACACGCCGAACCACCATCGGGTTCATCACGCCCGCAACCCCGGTTACATCGATACAAACTACGGTGGTGTCTTCATTCTATTTGACCGGCTGTTTGGGACATTTGCCAGCGAGCGCGACGATCAGCCGATCGAGTACGGCATTACCCGACCTGTCTGCAGCAACAGTCTGTTGGTCAACTGGCTGCACGAATACCGCGACATCGCCCGCGACATGCGCAAACCGGGCACGCTTTGGCAGCGCCTGCAACATCTCTGGCGCCCGCCGGAGTGGGAGCGCACCCATCGCGAGGAGTGATGGCAGACGCGTATACTCCGCGACCATGAAACTCGACCGATTTATCAGCAATAACACGCCCCATAGTCGGCAGACCGCGCGCCTGCTGATTGCCAGCGGCCGGGTAACCGTTGCCGGTAAGCAGGTCTTTGACCCGCGTTTTGAGGTCGACCAGTTCGTGGCTATCTGTCTGGAAGAACAGCTGCTGCAATACCGTCCTGCATTGTTCTTCATGTTGCATAAACCGGTCGGCTACCTGAGCGCCACCCGCGACCCGCAGCACCCAACCGTGCTGGAGCTGTTTCCTGCCGAGCTGCGCGCGGAGCTGCATATCGGTGGCCGCCTGGATCGCGGCTCCAGCGGACTGCTGATTCTGACCAACGACGGCAGCTGGTCGAGGCGGCTGACAGAGCCCAGGATAAAGCTGCCCAAGACCTATCACGTCACGACACTGCGGCCCATCACCAGCGACACCGCCGAGCGTTTTGCTGCCGGGATCTACATGACCACCGAGCAGCTGACCACCTCACCGGCGCAACTGGAGCAGCTCGGTGCACGAGAATGCCGGCTAACCATCTACGAAGGCCGCTATCACCAGATCAAGCGAATGTTTCATGCCGTTGGCAATCAGGTGGCTACCCTGCACCGCGAAAGCATGGGCGCGATTCAACTCGACCCTGCGCTACGGCCAGGGCAGTACAGGGCCCTCACCGCTGCGGAAGTCGCCTCGGTCGATCAACCGGCCACCGGTTCCAGATCCTCGTAGCAGCCCGGCACAAAGCGCGGCGTGCATAGTGCCAAAAACACCAGCACCTGCTCGCCGACGCAGCGGATACGCTGCGGGCAGTCCGCCGGGATGACCACCACATCACCGGCGCCCACCAGCCGGGCCGGCTGATCTGCCAGTTCGACCAGCCCCTCACCTGCCTCGATCAGATAACGTTCGGTCACCCCGTGCAACCGATGCCAGCGAGTCTGCCCGCCCAGCGGCAGGCGCGCGCGAGCCACCGACAACAGCGGATCATCCGCCGCATTGGACAGTTCATGGATATAACAGCCTTCGTCAAAGTAATACTCGGCTGCGGGGTCGTAACGACGAATCAATGGCTGCATCAGCCCTCCAATGGATAACGCGCCAGTACCGAGTAGCGCGAGCCACCGGGGCTAGGATCACTGTTGAACAGGCAAAGCTCTTTCACCTGCCAGGGCGACGACAGCAATCCCCGCCGACGCTGGAGGAAACCTTGCAGAGGCCCGCTGCCCGGGCCGCAGCGCGCCAGCGTGACATGCGGCACAAAGCGCTGCGGATCGGCGGCGCACCAAGGGGCGATCAGCTCGTCGACCTGCTCACGCAGCGCCTGCAGCGGCGCTGGCGCAAGCACGCCAGCCCAGAGAATACTTGGCCGTTGCGGCGAGCCGAAATAGCCGACTCCGCCGAGCTGAAGTAAAAACGCCGGCGCATCAAGCGCAGCCAGCGCCGATGTCAACTCGGCCACCTGCAGATCTTGCACATCACCGATGAAACGCACCGTCAAATGCAGCTGCGCAGCCGTCTGCCAGCGCAAGGAAACAATCGGCTCCCGCAGAGCCAGTAACTGCTGACACTGATGTTCAGGCAACTCCAGACCAAGAAACAGGCGCGGCATCAATTTCCTCCACTAGCTCTTTCCCTCTCAATGTAGCCGCTCGTCGGCACAGCCGGCAATTGATTGACACAGTCAACCAAAACAAACATAGTTGACAACATCAACCTAATTACAGCCAAATCGATGCAACGCCCATCACTCAGCCACGCTCTGCAGCAAGTCGCTCACGCCTATCGAAGCCACATGGTGCAAACCATCCGTGACGCCAATCTGCCGTTGCCCGGCACCCATGTCCGCATTCTCAAGGCAGTGTGCTATGTGGAGGCTTGTACCGCCCGGCGCATCGCCCAGCGCATGCGCCGTGACAAGGCACAGATCACCCGCGTACTCAATGATCTGCTTGAAGCAGGACTGATCAGCAAGGCCTGCAACCCGGCAGACAAACGCAGCCAGTTGCTGCACCCAACCCCGGCAGGCGAGGCAATGATGCAGCGCATTCAGGAACTTGAGCAGCAAACGCTTACACGCATGACCCGTGACCTGACCCAAGCAGAGGTCGAGCACTTTATCCGTATCGCCTGGCATATGACCCAAAACCTGGAAGGCGACCTGCCACCAGACAGCTGATTGGAGAATTATCCATGGCCAAACCCGCACCACGGACCCTGCAGGTCCTCCGCAAGCAGCCAGTGACTCGCAACATGCTGCGAGTCACCCTCGGTGGAGAAGGCATGCAAGCCTTCCCGGATGCCCAGGCCGGCGCTTATATCAAACTGATTTTCCCGGCGACCGCCACCCAGCCCCAACGGATGCGTACCTATACCGTGCGCGCCCAGCGTCCAGGCGAGATTGATGTCGACTTTGTCCGTCATGCCGACGACGGTCCGGCCTCAAGCTGGGCCGAGCAATGCAGCCCTGGCGATACCATCCTGATTGGCGGGCCTGGGCCGCGCAAGCCACTGCCGCAGGACGCCGACGGATTTGTTGTAGTCGGTGACATGACTGCCCTGCCGGCTATCAGTGTCAATCTGGAGTCCCTGCCGGTCAGCGCCTGCGGAGTCGCGGTACTGGAAGTGATCGATCCGGCGGATATTCAGCCATTGAACGCGCCAACCGGTATCGCGCTGAACTGGCTGGTCAACCCCGAGCCCGGCAGCAACCCTGCGGCACTGGTGGAGCGTCTGCGCCAGATAGACTGGCCGGCAGGTCGCGTGAATGTATGGGCCGCGTGCGAATTCGCCAGCATGCGTGCATTGCGCCAATTCCTGCGAGAGGAACGCCAAATCGTCCGCAGCGACCTGTACATCTCCAGCTACTGGAAGCATGGCGCCAGCGAAGACCAGCACAAGCAGGAAAAGCGGGGCGATGCCGAACAGGACACCCGATACTCCGCATGAGGCTGCAGCCGGTGCAGCAGCGCCAGCTCGATTTCCGGCGCCACCCTTGCAGGCGGCGCCCATCAACGCGCTGCCCGGTCGCCACGCTGCGCCAGGGTTTCCACACAGTGATCGATAAAAGCACGCACCGGCGGCAGCATGCCGCGGGGCGTGGTGAAGACCATGTGAATCTGGCCTTCCAGTGCATGCCATTGGGGCAGGATGTGAACCAGCCGGCCTGAACGAACCTCCGGCTCGCAAATATGTTCAGGCAACAACACCACGCCCTGACCGGCAACTGCCGCCTCGCATATCAGTTGCAAGTCACCGCAACTGATATGCGGGGCATGGTGAAAGTCGCAGGTCTCGCCTGCATCATTGGCAAACTCCCAGCGATCCCGTTCCAGCATCTCGCCAACCGACAGGGTTGGGAAACGGCTGAGATCCTCCAGCTGTGCCGGCGCGCCCCCCATGCGCTGCAATAGCGCTGGGCTGGCAACCAGAATACGTGCGCCAACCCCAAGCGAACGCATAGCCAATGACTGATCGGTATCGAAACGGGTTGCCACTCGGAAGGCAACATCGATGCGCTCATTAATCAGATCAATCCGCTGACTGGACAGCCGGATCTGCACGCGTACTTGCGGATAGCGGGTCATGAAGTCGACCAGGGTATCGCGCCCCAAATACTCCAGCATGCCGGAAGACATGCTGACTCGAACCGTACCGGACACCTCATCACGCGCTGTCATCGCCAGCGCCTCGGCCGACTCCAGCCGCTGCAGGATCACTTCGCATTCACGATAAAGCTCGCGCCCCAGATCCGTCACCCGGAAGTGGCGAGTGGAGCGCTCGATGAGCCGGGCGCCGAAGTGTGTCTCCAGCCGCGCAACCCGCTTGCTGAGTTTCGACTTGCGCTCACCCGTTGCTCGTTCGGCGGCCGCAAACCCGCCAAAACGCACGACGCGAGCAAAGCACAACAGATCGTTCATATCCTGCATCGCAAGCGCCACCAGGGTTGTTCAGAGGGACCCGAATGCACAGTGAGACGGGCGTAAACGGGCCTATTGTTTCCAAAAAGGAAATTCTGAATCGCCAAATAGTGCGCTACTGCGACACTTTGTCGCTGCCATATAGTGACCGAACCGCCCTTTCGACAGGTTCTCGACAGAAAGTCGACAACCAGAAATCCTGCAAAAACAGAAACAGTTTCAGAATATTTCAGAAGTATACGCTGGAACCGGGGCGGTACTCATCAACAGGAGAACCCTGCATGAAAAATCTGTCTGCATTGATTGTTGCATCCTTCCTCGCCTCCAGCCCTGCTATCCAGGCCGATGACAACCGCCAGCGCCTACAGCAGAACAGTGACCGCACAGCCAGTCAAAGTACCGCTGACTATCTTCAGGAGCTCATCGAGGCGCAGGCACGGGCCGATACCGACACAGACGACCAAGGCAAGGCCTGATACCCCATTAGCAATAGCGAGCGCTTCGGTGCAACCCGGGGGCTCCGGCTTACTCACGACAGCTGTGGCAAGAAAAGCAGCAGCGCCAGAGTCACCGGAATCAGAATGGCCCCCATCACCGCCTGCGGGTGGCGACTGCGCCAGAGTGCCACCCAGACAGCCCACGGCGGACTCAAGCGCGAGGCTTTGAGCCGCGGGAAGACCAGCGTCTCCAGCGCCTGACGGTCAAACACCGGCTGCATTGGGTTGCCCAGAAACAGCACAAGGTCATCCGCCATCAGATGGGTCGCGCTATAGCGTACCTCGGCCAGCGGGACGGTGCGCTGCCTGCCTTGCCCCTCCAGGATCAACGCCCGATCGGACACCCCAAGCCGCTGCTGCGCCGAGGCCCGCAGATCAAGGATCATGAGCCCCAGGCAGAGCGCGCCGTAGCACGCCAGCAACACCAGCGGCCAGGCGGAGCTGCCCAGCATCACTATCTGAAACAACACATACCCGAGTGCTGCAACGACCAACACCAGCATCGGCATGATCCAGCGCAGGCGCCGTTGCAGCCGATTGGGTAGCCAGTAGACGTCGCCTCCGGGAATCGGCGCAGGTTCTGCCGCGACCGCCGCAATGAACCCGCGACCGGCCAAACCACGGAACTGCGCCAGGGTTTCCTTGCGCTCCAGCAACCACGCCGCGGCAAAGCCAGCGACCAGGCTAAGCCCCATCACCCCAAGTCCCAGCCACCCCAGCCAGCGGTAGTGCTCACGCTGCTGCGTCGCCTGCTGCTCCAGCGAGGTCAGCGTCGGACTCGCTATCGCGGTCGGGTGTTCGCCCTGACTATCCAGCAGGAAAAGCCGTTGCGCGGCACCGTCGACCACCCACAGACGTTCACGCCAAAACTCGAATGCCAACGGATCACCGATCAGCTCGGCAGCAGGCGTGGCAATGACCTTGAGATCGCCATCAAACTGAACCAGGCGGCCATCGCGCATGGCGTTATTGGCCAGGTTGACCAGCCAGCCATCCGCGCGTTCGGTAAACTGATGTGGCCAGCGCAGCGCGCCCTGGGCCGGCAGCTCAACATCGCGCCTTCGCGAGCCAAAGTCATCGACGCCGTCATCCAGCATCACCAACCGATGGTTATTGGTATCGGCGACCCAAAGACCATCAGCGGTCAGTCGAAGCTGATTGGGGAAACGCAGCAGTCCTTCAGGTGTGCGCTTCAGCTCAAGCTGATCGGCAGACAGGCGGTAAACATGGAAGCCGGGTGTATCCGCAACAAAGAGAACATCGTCTGCCGCCAGCGCAAGACGAAAGGCACTGTCCATTGCCGGCAGCAGTCGACCGTAGGGTTCACAGGCCAGTTGAGGCAGGGCGCAACGATAAAACCCCTCAGGACCAACGGGAGCCCTGCCGGCGGTCTTCTGCAGCCGCAGGTAGCGCGCCAGCCAGTAGCCGAACCCGGCTTCTTCGGGGCGATGATAGACCAGCAGATCACCATTACTGAAAAAGGCATGGTCACCCACCGGAGCGATACCGGCCTGACCAATATCCAGATGCTGTTGCTCCCGGCCCTCGTGATCAAGCCAGACCAGGTGAGAGCCGAGGCGCACAGACAGCCCGGCTGCCTGGGGCCGAATAAAGCCATAACCCGGAACATCCAGTCGCAACTGGTTGGCCCAGAGGTACCCCAGCAATCCAAGGGTCGTAAACAGCACTACACCCGCAGCCGCCAGCCGGGACGTCCCTTTCATTTCGCCGCTCCATCATCGCAATACAGGCAGAAGCATCACCCAGACGACCAGCGAACGCAAACAGGGTGTGCCAACCCGATCATGCAGGGTGAATGCCCACAAAAAAACCCGGCCGAAGCCGGGTTTCCTGATGCCTGAGGCAGCGGGTCGTCAGACTCCGCTGGTCTCGGCAGCTTCAACGTCCTTCATGGACAGCTTGATACGGCCCCGATTGTCCACGTCCAGTACCAGAACCTTCACTTCCTGACCTTCCTGCAGTACGTCGGTCACCTTCTCGATGCGCTCATTGGCGATCTGGGAAATGTGAACCAGGCCGTCCTTACCCGGCAGGATGTTGACGAAGGCACCGAAGTCGACAATGCGCTCGACCTTACCGGTGTAGACCTTGCCGATTTCGGCCTCGGCAGTGATGGCGTCAACACGTGCCTTGGCAGCGTTGGCGGCGTCCTTGCTGGCGGCGAAGATCTTGACCATGCCGTCGTCGGTAATGTCGATAGAGGCGCCAGTCTCGTCACAGATACCACGGATGGTTGCACCACCCTTGCCGATAACGTCGCGGATCTTCTCCGGGTCGATCTTCATGCTCAGCATGGTCGGCGCATTGGAAGAGATTTCCTTGCGCGACTCGGGCAGCACTTCGTTCATCTGCTTGAGGATGTGCAGACGCGCTTCGTGCGCCTGCTGCAGCGCGATTTCCATGATCTCTTCGGTGATACCGTTGATCTTGATGTCCATCTGCAGCGCAGTAACACCCTTCTCGGTACCGGCAACCTTGAAGTCCATGTCGCCCAGGTGATCTTCGTCACCCAGGATGTCGGTCAGAACAGCGAACTTCTCGCCTTCCTTGACCAGACCCATGGCAATACCGGCAACCGGCGCCTTCAGCGGCACGCCCGCGTCCATCAGCGCCAGAGAGGCACCGCAAACGGACGCCATGGAGCTGGAACCGTTGGACTCGGTGATCTCGGAAACCACACGGATGGAGTACGGGAACTGATCCATGTCGGGCATGACAGCCTGAACGCCGCGACGCGCCAGACGGCCGTGGCCGATTTCGCGGCGGCCAGTACCGCCCATACGACCACACTCACCTACCGAGTAGGGAGGGAAGTTGTAGTGGAACATGAAGGGCTCTTTGCGCTCGCCTTCGAGCATGTCGAGCAGCTGGGAGTCACGTGCGGTACCCAGGGTGGTCACAACCAGCGCCTGCGTTTCGCCACGGGTGAACAGTGCAGAACCGTGAGTGCGGTCCAGAACGCCAACCTCAATATTCAGCGGACGGACAGTCTTGGTGTCACGACCGTCGATACGCGGGTTGCCGTTAACGATGCTTTCGCGAACTGTGCGGTATTCGATCTCGCCGAACACGTCCTTGACTTCACCAGCCGGGAACTTGCCTTCGTCTTCGCCGGACAGCGCGGCAACGGCCTGGTCACGCAGCTCGCCCAGACGGGTGTAGCGCTCCTGCTTGTTGACGATGGTGTAGGCGTCAGCAATGCCGGCACCGAACTGGCTCTTGATGGCATTGATCAGCGCGGTGTTCTCCGCCGGCGCCTGCCAGTCCCATGCCGGCTTGCCAGCTTCGGCAGCGAATTCCTTGATGGCCGCAATCGCGCCCTGGAATTCCATGTGCGCGAACAGGACCGCGCCCAGCATCTGGTCTTCGGTCAGCTCTTGCGCTTCGGATTCAACCATCAGCACGGCTTCTTCGGTACCGGCAACCACCATGTCCAGACGCGAAGTGGCCAGTTCTTCGTAGGTCGGGTTCAGCACGTAACCGCGCTGATCGTCGAACGCAACGCGGGCAGCGCCGATCGGGCCGCTGAACGGTACACCGGAAATGGCCAGGGCAGCGGAGGTACCGATCATCGCGGCGATATCCGGATCGGTGGTCTTGTCGGTGGAAACGACGGTGCAGACAACCTGCACTTCGTTCATGAAACCTTCGGCGAACAGCGGACGGATCGGACGGTCGATCAGGCGGGAAGTCAGGGTTTCCTTTTCGGAAGGACGACCTTCACGCTTGAAGAAACCACCGGGGATACGGCCGGCGGCGTAAGTCTTTTCGATGTAATGAACAGACAGAGGGAAGAAATCGCGGCCAGCTTCGGGCTGCTTGGCGGCCACAACGGTGACCAGAACGCTGACAGCATTGTCGATACTGACCAGAACGGCACCGGAAGCCTGGCGAGCAATGCGGCCTGTTTCCATGGTGACTGTGCTATTGCCTAACTTGAATTGCTTGATTACCGGTTTCACGGTGTCTTCTCTCTCTTCTTTTGCCTTTGGGGGAAACTCTGGGCATGGCCGGGGATCGGACCCGGCCATGTCCAAACGGAGCTGGTCTTAGCGACGCAGACCCAGACTGCTGATCAGAGCGCTGTAACGAGACAGGTCCTTCGACTTCAGGTAGTCCAGCAGCTTGCGACGCTGGTTAACCATGCGAATCAGACCACGGCGGGAGTGGTGATCCTTCTTGTTCTCTTTGAAGTGGCCCTGCAGCTTGTTGATGTTTGCAGTCAACAGAGCTACCTGGACTTCCGGAGAACCGGTATCACCTTCAGCACGCTTGTACTCGGCAACGATTGCAGCTTTTTCTTCAACACTCAGTGACATCTCGTATTTCCTCTGAGGTAACAGGCCGGGACCAGTGTCCCGTGTTTTAAATCGAGGAATGACCATGCCTGTTGACAGCCACCCTCGTGGCGACCCGCTATCGGGTCAACTCCATGCCGAATCATACTCCCGAATGATCGGGGATTCAGCCAATTCTGTATGACGTCCCGGCGGCACAAGCCGCGGAACATCACGCCTCGAAGCGCAACAACCGCTTGGGCGCAACCCGAGCATCGTCGGTCATTTCGCCGATACCGAGAAAGCGGCCACTGGCATCGCGCAGGCGCACCTTGCCAAACGCCGGACTACCCGGTACGCGTACCGCCTGTCCGTGATTCAGGTAGTAGGCGGTCTGCTCGGTCAACTCCAGGACCGGCCAGTCTTCCAGCCCGCTATCCATCGGCAGCAGCAGATGATCAAGCGCCTCGGCGCCACCCTCGGCGTGCAGCGCCTCAAGCGCCTCCAGGGTAACCGATTGGGACAAATCAAACGGCCCGGCCTTGATCCGGCGCAGCGCTGACACATGCGCGCCACAGCCCAGCGCAGCGCCGATGTCCTCGACCAGGCTGCGGATGTACGTCCCCTTGCTGCAGTGCACTTCCAGCTGCAGACGATCGCCTTCCAGGCCCAGCACCTTCAGTTGACTGATGGTGATGGTACGCGCCTTGCGCTCGATGGTTTCGCCGGCACGGGCCAGCTTGTAAAGCGGCTGCCCCTCATGCTTGAGCGCCGAGTACATCGGCGGCACCTGATCGATCTCACCGGTAAAGCGCGGCAGCAGTGCCTCGACGTCAGCCAGCGTCACGTTGAACGGCTTGATCTCCAGCACATCGCCCTCGGCGTCACCGGTGGCGGTGGTCATACCCAGACGCGCCTCGGTGACATACGCCTTGTCGGCGTCCAGCAGGTACTGGGAAAACTTGGTTGCCTCACCCAGGCACAGCGGCAGCACGCCGGTCGCCAGCGGATCAAGGCTGCCGGTGTGACCACCCTTGTTGGCGTTGAACAGCCAGCGCACCTTCTGCAGGGCCGCGTTGGAGCTCATGCCCAGCGGCTTGTCGAAAATCAGGATGCCGTCAATGGAACGGCGCTTGCTCTTCGCTCCTGCCACGGTTTACTCCTCGTCGCCATCGCCGTGCTGGCGATCCTCGGCCACTGCCCGCTCGATCAGCGAAGACAGATGCACGCCACGACGAATGCTCTCGTCGTACTGGAAATGCAGTTGCGGAATGGTTCGCAGCTTCATCGAACGCCCAAGCAGCATCCGCAGATAGCCGGAGGCATCCTTGAGGATCTCAAGGTTGAGCGCGATGTCTTCGGCGCTGTCCCGGTTCATCAGAGTGATAAACACCTTGGCGTGGGACATATCGCGACTGACTTCAACCGCGGTCACGGTCACCATACCCAGACGCGGGTCACGTACCTCGCGCTGAATCAGTTGAGCCAGCTCACGCTGCATCTGATCCGCCACACGCTGGGTACGACTGTATTCTCTTGCCATATTAACCGTCTCAAGCAACAAACTCCGGGCTGCCTGGCAGCCCGGAGTTTGTTGCGAATGTCAGGCGGCGCCCCGCAGGAACGCCGCTGTAGTGTTACAGACTGCGCTGAACCTGAACACGCTCGAAGACCTCGATACGGTCACCGGGACGAACGTCGTTGTAGTTCTTGACGCCGATACCGCACTCCATGCCGTTACGCACTTCGCCCACGTCGTCCTTGAAGCGACGCAGGGATTCCAGCTCGCCTTCGTAGATAACGACGTCTTCGCGCAGAACGCGGATCGGACGGTTACGGTACACAGTTCCCTCGATGACCATACAACCGGCTACCGCGCCGAACTTCGGCGAACGGAATACGTCACGTACTTCAGCAACCCCCAGGATCTGCTCGCGGACATCGCTGCCGAGCATACCGGACAGTGCTTTCTTGACGTCATCGATGATCTCATAGATCACGCTGTAGTAGCGCAGATCCAGACCTTCGCTCTCAACGATCTTGCGTGCAGTTGCATCGGCACGAACGTTGAAACCGAAGATCACCGCGTTGGACGCCAGCGCCAGGTTGGCGTCGGTCTCGGTGATACCACCTACACCGCCGGAGACAATCTTGACCTGTACTTCGTCGTTGCCCAGGTCGACCAGCGAGCCCTGCAGCGCTTCCAGCGAACCGCGCACGTCGGCCTTGAGCACGATGTTGAGGGTCTTCTTCTCGTCCTGGCCCATGCTTTCGAACATGTTTTCCAGCTTGGCCGAGTGCTGACGAGCCAGCTTGATCTCGCGGAACTTGCCCTGACGGAACAGAGCGACTTCGCGGGCCTTCTTCTCGTCGACAACGACGTTGAGTTCGTCACCGGCGTCCGGCGTGCCATCAAGACCGAGAATCTCGACCGGAATGGACGGACCGGCTTCCTTGATCGGCTGACCGTTCTCGTCGAGCATTGCCCGAACGCGGCCGTAGTTTACACCGGCGAGTACAACGTCACCCTGACGCAGGGTGCCATTCTGAACCAGCACGGTAGCAACCGGGCCACGGCCCTTGTCGAGACGGGATTCAACGACGACACCGCGACCGGGTGCAGAAGGCTGAGCCTTGAGCTCAAGGACTTCGGCCTGCAGCAGAACCGCTTCGAGAAGCTCTTCGATGCCGGTACCGGCCTTGGCGGAAACCGGAACAAACATGGTGTCGCCACCCCATTCTTCCGGAATAACGTCACGGGCAGCCAGATCGTTCTTGATACGATCCGGATCGGCATCTTCCTTGTCCATCTTGTTGATGGCAACAACCACCGGAACACCAGCCGCCTTGGCGTGCTGAATCGCTTCCTCGGTCTGCGGCATCACGCCGTCGTCGGCGGCAACCACCAGAATCACGATATCGGTTGCCTTGGCACCGCGGGCACGCATCGCGGTAAACGCAGCGTGGCCGGGGGTATCCAGGAAGGTAACCATGCCACGGTCGGTTTCAACGTGATATGCGCCGATGTGCTGGGTGATACCACCGGCTTCACCGGAAGCCACCTTGGCACGGCGGATGTAATCCAGCAGCGAAGTCTTACCGTGGTCAACGTGACCCATTACGGTGACGACCGGCGCACGGCTGACTTCTTCACCTTCGTGGGCCAGCGACTCGACCAGTTTGTCTTCCAGGTCGCTCTCGCGAACCTGCTTGACCTTGTGGCCCATGTCTTCGGCAACGATGGATGCAGTGTCCTGATCCAGCACCTGGTTGATGGTGACCATGGTGCCGTTCTTGAACATGTACTTGATGACTTCAGCCGCCTTGACCGACATCTTCTGCGCCAGCTCGGCCACAGTAATGGTCTCGCCGATCACGACTTCACGCACCACCGGACCGGTAGGCTTCTCGAAGCCGTGCTGATTGCGTTTCTTGCCCGCCTTCAGCTTGCCACCGCCGCCACGGCGACGGGTTTCGGCTTCGTCATCAACCGAAATACGCGGAGCATGACGCGCCTTGTCCTTGCCACCATGACCGCCAGCACGCTTGCGACCACGCTCTTCTTCCTCTTCGCGGGCCTTGCGACGGCTTTCTTCTTTCTTCTTGTGGTGCTCAGCAGCAGCCTGCGCCGCCTCGGTCGGCTGAGGGGCCGGCGCAGCTTCTACAGCCGCAGCTGCCGGTTGTGCAGCGGCAGCGACAGCCGCCGCTTCAGCCTGACGCTTGGCCTCGGCCTCTGCTTCAATACGGGCAGCTTCCTCAGCCTGACGTTTGGCCTCGGCCTCGGCAGCCTGCTGACGCGCTTCTTCAGCGGCACGCAGCTGCTCCAGCTCGCGCTGGCGTTCGGCCTCCAGGTCGGCCGGTTCGCGCTTGACGTAAGTGCGTTTCTTGCGCACTTCGACGTTGACCGTCTTGCTGCCGGCAACCTTCAGGGTGCTGACCGTCTTGCGCTTGAGGGTAATCTTGCGCGGCTCCGAGCCGGAGTCGCCATGGGCGCTTTTCAGAAACGCCAGCAGGGCCTGCTTTTCGTCATCACTGACCGCTTGGGCAGGACCTGTTTGCGGCAAACCCGCTTCCTGCATCTGTTGCAGCAGGCGCTCTACCGGAGTACCTACTTCGTCAGCCAATTGTTTGACCGTCACTTCCGCCATTCACTTCTCTCCTCAGTCGGGTCCGTGCGTCTCCGCAGGGGGATCTCGTCGATTCCGACCGGTTATTCAAACCAGGGGGCGCGGGCTGCCATGATCAAAGCCGCAGCACGCTCTTCATCGATACCGTCGATGTCGAGCAGGTCGTCCACGGACTGCTCGGCCAGATCTTCCATTGTCAGGATGCCGTTGGCCGCCAGCTTGAAAGCCAGCGCCCGTTCCATACCATCCATATTCAGCAGGTCGTCAGCCGGCTGTGCTTCTTCGAGCTTCTCCTCGTTGGCAATCGCCTTGGTCAGCAGACGGTCCTTGGCGCGGGCGCGCAGCTCGTTGACGATGTCTTCATCAAAGCCATCGATCTCGAGCAGTTCCTCCATCGGCACGTAGGCAACTTCTTCCAGCGTGGTGAAACCTTCTTCAACCAACATCTGAGCCACTTCCTCATCGACATCCAGCTCGTCGACGAAGTTGCGCAGCACGTCGCCGGTCTCGGCTTCCTGCTTGGCACGGATATCGTCTTCAGTCATGACGTTCAGGGTCCAGCCGGTCAGCTGACTGGCCAGACGAACGTTCTGGCCATTACGGCCAATGGCTTGCGCCAGGTTGTCTTCGGCAACCGCCAGATCAATGGTCTGGGTATCCTCGTCCAGAATGATGGACGCGACTTCCGCCGGGGCCATGGCATTGATGACAAACTGAGCCAGGTTATCGTCCCAGAGAACGATATCGACGCGCTCGCCGCCCAGTTCGCCGGATACGGCCTGAACGCGCGAACCGCGCATACCGATACAGGCCCCTTGCGGATCGATGCGCTTGTCCTTGGAACGCACAGCGATCTTGGCCCGCGACCCCGGGTCACGGGCAGCGCCCATCACCTCAATCAGCTCCTCGGCGATTTCCGGCACTTCAATGCGGAACAGCTCGATGATCATCTCCGGGCAGGCACGTGACAGCACCAGCTGCGGGCCGCGATTCTCGGTACGGATATCCTTGAGCAGGGCACGGATACGGGTGCCGGTGCGGAACGTCTCGCGCGGGATCATTTCTTCGCGCGGCAGAACGGCTTCGGCATTGTTGCCCAGGTCGACGATGACGCTGTCACGTGTCACCTTCTTTACAGTACCGCTGATGATTTCGCCCAGTCGATCACGATAGGCGTCAACCACCTGAGCGCGCTCGGCTTCGCGAACCTTCTGCACGATAACCTGCTTGGCAATCTGCGCAGCGATACGACCGAACTCGACCGACTCGATCTTTTCTTCGTACTGGTCACCAATGTTGAGCGCAGAATCGCGCTCCTGAGCCTGATCCAGGGTCAGCTGGATGGCCGGATCGTCAAAATCCTCATCCGCCACCACCGCCCAACGACGGAATGTTTCATAGTCACCGGTGTGCCGATTGATCGACACGCGCACATCCACTTCATCTTCGTAACGCTTTTTGGTCGCCGTTGCCAATGCCAGCTCAAGCGCTTCAAAGATTACACCGGGTGGTACACCCTTTTCGTTGGAAACGGATTCCACAACCAGCAACACTTCTTTGCTCATCGTATGCCTCGCCTAACGCCGTCCATTGGGCTCGTTCAGCCCGAAATTTGTTCAAAAACGCGGAATGATATTGCCCTTATCGATCGAATCGATGGGCAGCAGGTACTCGTGCTCGCCTACCTGCAGAATGACCTCGTCACCCTCCACTCCGCGAATCACACCCTGAAAATTACGGCGCCCCTCATAAGGGGTACGCAGCCTGATCTTTGCCTGCTCGCCAGTGCAGTCCAGATACTGCTGCAGCGTGAACAGGGGACGGTCCATGCCCGGAGAGGAAACCTCCAGGGTATAGTCGCCGGAAATCGGATCCTCGACATCCAGCACAGCGCTGGCCTGACGACTGACGGCGGCACAGGCTTCGACACTGACGCCATCCGGATGATCAATATATACGCGCAGCAGGGTGTGTTTCCCCTGGGACAGGTACTCGATACCCCAGCAGGTGTATCCCAATGCCTCGACGACCGGGACCAGCAGGGTCTCCAACTCAGTCACTTTGCCGGACACGCTCACCGCCTATATTTGTCGCATGAATAAAAAATGGGCCTTAAGCCCATCGTGAGTCTGGCCGCTTCGCACAGACGAAGCCCAGAGACCGTTAGCTCCGCAGCCAAAAGGAAATGAACCGCGGCAAAAACCTAACAAAAAGCCCCTTAAAAGGGGCCCTTTGATACTGGTTGCGGGGGCAGGATTTGAACCTACGACCTTCGGGTTATGAGCCCGACGAGCTACCAGACTGCTCCACCCCGCGTCGAATCTAGGGCGTGAATTATACGTCTACCGGCGCAACATGACAACCGGCACACCTGTTCACCCCTGAAAAAGAAACAGGGGCCTGATGTATCAGACCCCTGTAGATGGTGCGGAAGATGGGACTCGAACCCATACACCCTAAGGCACTACCCCCTCAAGATAGCGTGTCTACCAATTCCACCACTTCCGCAAAACCTGTACTACCAGTGCCGGGGCTTATTCAGCCGCCGGCGGAACCTCTTCCCCAATCGACTCTGGCACATCCGTTGGAGCGACGTCCTGCTCCAGCACCGGCACATCCTCGTCAATCAGCGCCGGAGCCTGCTGCTCAACCTGCAGGGCCGGAGCCGGCAGACCGGCCTCGATGGCCGCGTCCGCCTTGTGGCTGGCATAGTAAGCCAGCCCCAGAGAAGTCACAAAGAACACCGCAGCCAGAATCGCAGTCACGCGACTCAGAAAGGTGCCCGAACCCTGACTGCCGAATACGGTCGCCGAGGCGCCGGAACCAAAGGAGGCTCCCGCTTCCGCACCCTTGCCCTGCTGCATCAGAACCAGGCCGACTACGGCAATGGCAACCAGCAGGTGCAGCACTACAATCACGGTCTCAATCATTACACTCGTCCAGCGGCGCGAGCGATCGCACCGAATTCTTCCGCGTTCAGAGAAGCTCCACCAATGAGCCCCCCGTCGATATCCGGCATGGAGAACAACGCCTCTGCATTGTCCGCCTTCACACTACCGCCATAAACAATCCGCACATCTTGTGCCTGCGCGTCATCCAGCATCGCCAGCCTGGCTCGAATCATGGCGTGCACATCCTGAGCCTGCTCAGGGCTCGCAGTCAAGCCAGTTCCGATAGCCCACACAGGCTCATACGCAACTACGCCTTCTGCCAGACCACCAACACCAAAGGCATCGAGGATAACCTGCAACTGCCGCGCAACCACATCAGCTGTCTGACCGGCATCCCGCTCAGCCTGGCTCTCGCCAACACATAATACGGGCCGCAATCCACACGCAAGCGCAGCAGCAAACTTTTTACAGACCACTGCATCGGACTCGCCGAACAGGGTCCTGCGCTCGGAATGACCAACGAGGACATAACCACATCCTGCATCCCGAAGTTGCGCCGGCGATATCTCGCCAGTCAGCGCGCCTGGCTCAGCCTGCGTGGCACAGGTCTGGCCTCCCACCGACAGCGGCGAGCCCTGCAGACGATCTACACACCGATCGATATACAGCGCAGGGGGAGCAATCATCAGCTCGACCCCTTCAGGCCACTCCTGCTCGACCAGACCATTCAGCAAGGCATCTACAGACTGCCGAGAACCGTGCATTTTCCAGTTGCCGGCAACTAGCGGACGTCGCATGCCAAACCTCTCTACCCAAGCGGGCGCCAATCTTAACCAAGTTGTATCGGTGACACAACTGCCTTTTTCATCCGTTTAATATCCGCGTAACAACATCGGCCAGCGCCGCAGCTTCGTGCTCAACCTGCGCGGCGTCCTGACCTTCGACCATAACCCGCACCAGCGGCTCGGTACCGGACAGACGCAACAGCACTCGACCGGCGTCGCCGAGACGGGCCTCGGCCTGCGACACCGCATCCTTGACCGCCTGCTGCTCCAGCGGCGACCCGGCACCCGGCGCATAGCGCACATTGATCAGCTTCTGCGGACACTTCTGCATGCCTGCGCAGGCTTGCTCCAGGGAGAGCCCCGACCGCTGCAGCGCCTTCAACACCTGAAGCGCAGCAATAATGCCGTCGCCGGTCGAGGTGTGATGCAGGCAGACGATGTGGCCGGAAGATTCGCCGCCAAGTATCCACTCGCGCTGACGCAGCTCGGCCATAACATACCGATCCCCGACATTGGCCCGCACAAATTCGACACCACGCGCCTTCATCGCCAGCTCAAGCCCGAGATTGGTCATCAGGGTGCCAACCACTCCGCCCCGCAGCAAGCCGCGCTCGTGCAGGTCGAGCGCGATGATATACAGCAGCTGATCACCGTCCACCTCATTGCCAGACTGATCAACCATCAACACCCGATCACCATCGCCGTCAAAGGCGATACCCAAATCCGCCCCCTCGGCGACCACGGCGGACCTCAGCGCGGCCAGGTGGGTTGACCCGACATCGGCATTGATATTCAGGCCGTCAGGGCTCGCGCCGATCACCCTGACGTCGGCACCCAACTCGCGAAACACGCTCGGCGCCACCTTGTAAGTTGCACCGTGAGCGCAGTCGAGCACCACTTTCAGCCCCTTGAAACTGGTGCTGGTAGGCACACTGCTCTTGCAGAACTCGATATAGCGGCCGGAGGCATCTTCCACGCGGGACACCTTGCCGAGCAGGGCAGAGTCAACCACGGTCATGGGCTCATCTACCAGCCGCTCTATCTCGAGCTCCAGACTGTCCGGCAACTTGCTGCCAACCGACGAGAAAAACTTGATGCCATTATCGTAAAACGGATTGTGAGAGGCGCTGATCACAATACCGACGTCAGCCATGAAGGTACGCGTCAGGTAGGCAATCGCGGGTGTAGGCATTGGCCCCAGCAGCTGAACATGGGCACCGGCCGCAGACAGCCCCGCCTCCAGCGCCGACTCGAACATATAACCCGAGATACGCGTATCCTTGCCGATAATCACGCGACAGGCACCGTGATGCCGAAAGGCCGTGCCAACAGCCCAGCCCAGCTTCAACATGAATTCGGGGGTAATCGGCGCACTGCCTACCCGGCCGCGAATGCCATCGGTGCCAAAATAACGTTTTTCCATTAACTGACTCTGCCGCTTGAAATTGTTAGGACTGACGGGCGCTTTTAACCGCCTCAACCATGCGCACCACATCGACCGTTTCAGCGACATCGTGCACGCGCAAAATCGCCGCACCGGCATCCACCGCCAGGGCCGCCAGGGCAAGACCGCCATACAGACGCTGATCAACCGGCCGATCCAGCGCCTGGCCAATCATGCTTTTTCTGGACACGCCCACCAGCAGCGGTAGCCCGGCCGGACGCAGATCGCGCAAACGCGCAAATAATCCCAGATTGTGCTCCAGGGTCTTGCCAAAACCAAACCCGGGATCAAGGATCAATCTCTGACGGATAATGCCGGCTGCCTCGCAGGCCTCGACCCGAGCCTGCAGATACGCATTCACCTCATCCAGCACACTGGCGTAGCGCGGCGCGAGCTGCATGGTATCCGGCTCGCCCTGGCGGTGCATGAGGCAAATTGGCAACCCGGTATCGCGCGCGGCCTCGAGCGCACCGGGACGCTCGAGCGCACGGACGTCATTGATCAGCCCCGCACCGGCTGCGGCCGACGCCACCATCACCTCGGGCGTACTGGTATCAACCGAAATCACCACGTCAAAGCGAGCAGCGATAGCCTCAACTACCGGCACCACTCGCTGCAGCTCCTCCTCAACGGAGACTACAGCAGCGCCGGGGCGAGTGGACTCCCCCCCAACATCGATCAGGGACGCTCCTGCGCCAATCATCTGCTCGACATGCAGCAACGCAGCATCCAGACGATTGTAACGGCCACCGTCGGAAAAGGAGTCAGGCGTAACATTGAGAATGCCCATGACATGGGCACGAGAAAGATCAAGCTCCCGAATGCCGCAAGGCAAACGGGAGCTATTGCTGTCAGAACGCATCAGGCCCTCAATGCTCCCCGGCAGGTCCGCCGATCGGACCGGAGCCCTTGGGAGTATCAACGACATCCGACTTGGCATCGTCGGGCGTTACTACAGCGCCGGGCCCGGATTTGTCATCGCCTTGCCAGTCCTTCGGCTCACGGGGCACGCGCCCTGCCATGATGTCGTCAATCTGCTGTGTATCGATGGTTTCGTACTTCATCAAGGCTTCAGCCATCATGTCCAGCTTGTCACGATTTTCTTCCAGCAGACGGCGGGCAGTGGCGTAGCTCTCGTCGATGATGCGACGCACCTCTTCGTCGATCTGCTTGGCGGTTTCACCGGAGACACCAGCCAGACCGCCAGCGCTGGAGCGCCCAAGGAAGCCCTGATCCTCGTCCTCGGCATAGAGCAGAGGACCCAGCTTTTCAGACAAGCCCCACTTGGTCACCATGTTCTTGGCCAACTGGGTTGCCCGCATGATGTCGTTTGATGCACCGGTGGTCACACCATCAAAGCCCAGCGTCATCTCCTCGGCGATACGGCCACCGAACAGCGAGCAAATCTGACTGGTCAACGCCCGCTTGGACAGACTGTAACGATCCTCTTCCGGCAGGAACATGGTCACACCCAGCGCACGACCGCGCGGAATGATGGTGACCTTGTAGACCGGGTCATGCTCGGGCACCAGACGCCCGACAATGGCATGACCGGACTCGTGGTAGGCCGTATTCAGCTTTTCCTTGTCGGACATGACCATCGATTTGCGCTCGGCGCCCATCATGATCTTGTCTTTGGCCATCTCGAACTCGCTCATCTCCACCAGACGCTTGTTGGAGCGCGCAGCGAACAGCGAAGCCTCGTTGACCAGGTTGGCCAGATCAGCACCGGAGAAGCCCGGCGTACCGCGCGCGATCAGCGACGGATTCACATCCTCGCCCAGCGGCACCTTGCGCATGTGCACCTTGAGAATCTGCTCGCGGCCGCGGATATCCGGCAGACCCACCACCACCTGACGATCGAAACGGCCGGGGCGCAACAACGCAGGGTCAAGCACATCAGGGCGGTTGGTCGCGGCAATCACGATAATGCCGTCGTTCGGCTCAAAGCCATCCATCTCGACCAGCAACTGGTTCAGAGTCTGCTCGCGCTCGTCATGACCGCCGCCCATTCCGGAACCACGGTGACGGCCGACCGCATCGATCTCATCGATAAAGATGATGCAGGGCGCGTGCTTCTTGGCCTGCTCGAACATGTCGCGCACCCGGGACGCACCCACACCGACGAACATCTCGACGAAGTCGGAACCGGAAATGGTAAAGAAAGGCACCTTGGCTTCACCGGCAACCGCCTTCGCCAGCAGGGTCTTACCGGTACCAGGCTGACCAACCATCAGCACACCGCGCGGAATATGACCACCCAGGCGCTGAAACTTGCCCGGGTCACGCAGGAACTCAACCAGTTCCTGCACGTCTTCCTTCGCCTCGTCGCAGCCCGCGACGTCAGCGAACGTCGTCTTCACCTGATCTTCGGACAGCATGCGCGCCTTGCTTTTGCCAAAGCTCATCGGGCCACCGCGACCACCGGCACCGCCCTGCATCTGCCGCATGAAGAACATGAAAATGGCGATAATGATGAGAATGGGGAAGCTGGCGATCAGCAGCTGCGTCCAGATGCTTTGCTGCTCCGGCTGCTTGCCCTCGATGATGACATCGTTATCCAGCAGATCACCGATCAGGCCGTTGTCCTGGATGGCCGGACGCACGGTCTTGAAGGTATCCCCGCTGCGCTCACGACCGGTGATGATGTATCCATCCACAGTCACTCGCTCGATCTGGCGATTCTCCACCAGTTCCAGAAACTGTGAATAATTCAGCGTATCCGGTTCGCTGGTCTTGCTGAAGTTGTTCATCACCGTGACCAGTACCGCGGCAATGATCAACCACAGGATGAGGTTCTTCGCCATATCGTTCAATTTGCTACCCTCTTGCCCCGCTGCACGACCGCGGGCGCCTTGCTGAGTCTTTTAACCACCTGCCAACATTACACCAGTTTAGGTCACCTCGGCATTGGCTTCAGTGTAACCCGCTATGTAACAGCCACCTCACAGACCACCCGGGGCAAGCTCCGGTTCCGATTCGCTGCACACGGATCAGCGTTCACCACCCTTGAAACCACGGGCCAGCAGGTAGGTCTCGCGCGAACGACCACGCGAGGCATCGGGTTTACGCGTCAGCAGCTTGTCGAATTGACCCCGCATCTCACGGAAATACTCATCGAAACCCTCTCCGTGAAACACCTTGATCAAAAAATCGCCGCCGGGCCGGAGCACGCGCGAGGCCATGTCGAGTGCCAACTCACACAGATACATGGCGCGCGGTTGATCAACTGCTGGTGTCCCACTCATATTGGGGGCCATATCAGAAATAACAAGGTCGACCGGGGCATCACCAATGGCAGCGAGAATCTGCTCAAATACCGCATCCTCGGTAAAATCGCCCTTGATGAAGGTGACGTCGGGAATGCTATCCATGGCCAGAATGTCGGATGCAATGATGCGCCCCTTTTCACCAATCAGACGCGACGCGACCTGCGACCAGCCGCCCGGGGCCGCCCCCAGATCCAGCACGGTCATGCCCGGCTTCAGAATGCGGTCGCGCTCCTGAATCTCCAGCAACTTGTAACTTGCGCGCGAGCGGTAGCCATCTTTCTGGGCCTGTTTTACGAACGGGTCATCGAAATGCTCTTTGAGCCAACGCTTGCTTGTCTTGGACTGTGCCACGGAATACCTCGTGCAGCGGATCACGCCGCCGGTTAAACTAGTGCATCAACACTCATTTGAATCTTCATACGGAACATTATGGCGCTCAGCTCCGCACAGAAAAAAGACCTCAAACGCATCGGCCATCACCTGAAGCCGATCGTCATCATCAGCGAACAGGGTGTCAGCGAAGGCGTCCTGGCCGAACTGGACCGCGCTCTGAACGACCACGAACTGATCAAGATCAGGGTTACCGTCAGTGATCGCGAGGCCAAACAGGCGCTGATTGCCGAGGCTTGCAGCCAGACCGGTGCCGAACTGGTTCAGGTGATCGGCAAGATGGCAATCCTGCTGCGCCGGGCCAAGAAGCCCAACGCCAACCTGTCCAACCTGAAACGTTTTCAGGGCTTCTGAAAAAGCAACGGGGCCCTTCGGCCCCGTTTGCCTTATCTGTCACCCGCCGACTCGTCCGGTCGTGGCTGCACCGCCAGCACCAGACCCGCGAACGCCACCACCAGATAACTCATCAGCATCAACAGCTGATTGCCTGCGCCGCGGAACAGGAAAAATGCCCCCACCGCCGCCAGCGCCAGAACGAGAACCTGGGCCCGCACATCACGCCAAATGGCTCCGCGCACACGCACTACCAGCACAAAAAGTTGCAGCAGCATTGCCACCGCACTGATGCCCAGTACCGCCGGGCGCAGGGTCAGGGCGGCATCGTCAACAAGCAACGGCGCCAGGCCGGACTGTTCCAGCGCCGGCAAAAAGACAAAGTGCAGACTCCATACCGAACCGACCCAGAGGGTCAGCAGCAGCTGCCAGACCACGCGGCCACCCTCCCGGCGGCCACTACCGACAGCCGCCGGCGTCACAGGTGCTGGACCTCGACAATCTCGTATTCGACCACACCGCTCGGTGTTTTCACCGCGACAATCTCACCCTCTTCCTTGCCGATCAGGGCGCGGGCGATGGGTGAGTTGACCGACAGCTTGCGCTGCTTGATGTCAGCCTCGTCATCACCAACGATCTGGTAAACCACCTCTTCGTCAGTTTCGACATTGGCAATGGTCACCGTGGTGCCAAAGATTACCTTTCCGGTATGCGGGATAGTGGTCACGTCGATCACCTGCGCATTGGACAGGCGACCTTCGATGTCACGGATACGCGCCTCGACCATACCTTGCTGCTCGCGCGCGGCATGGTATTCGGCATTTTCCTTGAGATCGCCGAGCTCGCGAGCTTCCGCAATCGCCTGAGTGATCTGCGGCCGCAGCTCACTCTTGAGGTGCTTGAGTTCGACTTCGAGAGCTTCTGCGCCCTGCTTGGTCATCGGGTACTTCATAACTCAGATACCTTTGTGCAAATCCTGGAGACGACGCACTGCGCGCTCCGGGCCAAATTTCAGTGCAGTGCAGACCGCCTCGCCACCTGCCAGGGTGGTAGTCGAGTAGACCTTGTGCTGCAGTGCGTTGCGACGAATCGAATAGGAATCGGCAATCGACTGGCGACCTTCGGTGGTGTTGATCACCAGATCAATCTCGTCGTTCTTGATCATGTCGACAATATGCGGACGCCCTTCGGTCACCTTGTTCACGCGACGTACCGGCAGGTTGGCCGCTTCCAGCACCTTGGCAGTGCCGGCGGTCGCAACCACTTCAAAACCCAGGTCGATCAGATCGCGGGCAACATCGACCACCAGCGGCTTGTCGTCTTCACGCACACTGATGAACACGGTGCCGCTGGTCGGCAGCACTTCACCAGAACCCAGCTGGGACTTGGCAAACGCCTCACCGAAGCTGTCACCCACACCCATTACCTCACCGGTGGACTTCATTTCAGGGCCGAGGATCGGGTCTACGCCGGGGAACTTGGCGAACGGGAACACCGCTTCCTTAACGCTGAAGTACGGCGGCACCACCTCTTCAGTGAAGCCCAGTTCCTGCAGCGTCTTGCCTGCCATGACACGGGCAGCAATCTTGGCCAGCGACTGACCGATGCACTTGGATACGAACGGCACGGTACGGGAGGCGCGCGGGTTGACCTCGATCACGTAGATGGTCTCGCCCTGCACTGCCATCTGCACGTTCATCAGACCGACAACGCCGAGCTCCAGCGCCATTTTGCGTACCTGCTCACGGATGTCATCCTGAATGTGCGCAGGCAGCGAGTACGGCGGCAGCGAGCAAGCGGAGTCACCGGAGTGCACACCGGCCTGCTCAATGTGCTGCATGATCGCACCGATCACCACGTCCTTGCCGTCAGAGACCGCGTCAATATCCACTTCGATGGCGCAGTTCAGGAAGTGATCCAGCAGCACCGGGCTGTCGTTGGACACCTTGACCGCCTCGCGCATGTAGCGCTTGAGTTCTTCTTCCTGATAGACGATTTCCATCGCCCGCCCGCCCAGTACGTAGGACGGACGCACCACCAGCGGATAACCGATGCGCTTGGACAGTGCGAGAGCCTCGTCTTCGCTGCGCGCAGTCGCATTCGGCGGCTGACGCAGTGCCAGGCGCTCAACCATCTGCTGGAAGCGCTCACGGTCTTCGGCGCGGTCAATCGCCTCAGGGCTGGTACCGATAATCGGCACGCCGGCCTCTTCCAGCGCGCGCGCCAGTTTGAGCGGCGTCTGACCACCGTACTGCACGATCACACCCTTGGGCTGTTCGACGCGAACGATTTCCAGCACGTCTTCCAGGGTCACCGGCTCGAAATACAGACGATCCGAGGTGTCATAGTCGGTGGAAACGGTTTCCGGGTTGCAGTTGACCATGATGGTTTCGTAACCATCTTCACGCATCGCCAGTGCAGCGTGAACACAGCAGTAGTCAAACTCGATGCCCTGACCAATACGGTTCGGCCCACCACCCAGCACCATGATCTTGTCACGGCTGGACGGATTGGACTCGCACTCTTGCTCATAAGTCGAATACATGTAGGCGGTATCGGTGGCGAACTCGGCCGCACAGGTGTCAACGCGCTTGTAAACCGGCAGCACGTTCAGCTTGTGACGATGACGACGCAGGCTCTTCTCGCTCACGGCCAGCAACTGCGACAGACGCAGGTCAGAGAAGCCCTTGCGCTTGAGGCGGAACATCAGGTTGTAGTCGATGTCGGCCAGCCCCAGCGTCTTGACCCGCTCTTCTTCCTTGACCAGGTCCTCGATCTGCACGAGGAACCAGGTATCAATCTTGGTCAGATCAAACACCTGTTGCAGGGTCATGCCAGCGCGGAACGCGTCAGCCACGTACCAGATGCGATCCGCACCCGGGACGGTCAGCTCGCGGGTCAGCTCGGTCATTACGTCGTCGGCAGCCGGATCGACCTTGGGGTCGAAACCGCAGACGCCCACTTCCAGGCCGCGCAGTGCTTTCTGCACGGACTCCTGGAAGGTGCGACCAATAGCCATCACTTCACCCACCGACTTCATCTGGGTAGTCAGGCGCGCATCGGCGTTGGGGAATTTCTCGAACGCGAAACGCGGAATCTTGGTAACCACGTAGTCGATGGACGGCTCAAAGGAGGCCGGAGTGCGACCGCCAGTGATGTCGTTCTGCAGCTCGTCCAGGGTGTAGCCGACAGCCAGCTTGGCGGCAATCTTGGCAATCGGGAAACCGGTGGCCTTGGAGGCCAGCGCCGAGGAGCGCGACACCCGCGGATTCATTTCGATGACGACCATGCGGCCGGTGTTCGGGCAGATACCGAACTGCACGTTGGAGCCACCTGTCTCGACACCAATCTCACGCAGTACCGCCAGCGAGGCGTTACGCATGATCTGATATTCCTTGTCGGTCAGCGTCTGGGCCGGCGCGACAGTAATGGAGTCACCGGTGTGAACACCCATCGGGTCGAAGTTTTCGATCGAGCAGACGATGATGCAGTTATCCTTCTTATCGCGGACCACTTCCATCTCGTACTCTTTCCAGCCGATCAGCGACTCGTCGATCAGCAGCTCGTTGGTCGGCGACAGGTCCAGACCACGGTTGCAGATCTCCTCGAACTCTTCACGGTTGTAGGCGATACCACCACCGGTACCACCCATGGTGAACGATGGACGGATGATGCACGGAAAGCCGACCTGCTCCAAAACACCGTAGGCCTCAGCCATGGTATGTGCGATACCGGAGCGCGGGCACTCCAGACCAATGGCCTTCATCGCCTTGTCAAAGCGCGAACGGTCCTCGGCCTTGTCGATGGTGTCGGCGTTGGCACCAATCATCTCCACGCCGTACTGCTCCAGCACGCCGTGCTTCTCCAGATCCAGTGCGCAGTTCAGCGCGGTCTGGCCGCCCATGGTCGGCAGCAGCGCGTCCGGGCGCTCTTTCTCGATGATCTTGGCAACCGTCTGCCACTTGATCGGCTCGATGTAGGTGGCGTCGGCCATGGCCGGGTCGGTCATGATGGTCGCCGGGTTGGAGTTGACCAGAATGACGCGAAAACCTTCTTCCTTCAGGGCCTTGCAGGCCTGAGCACCGGAGTAGTCGAACTCGCAGGCCTGACCGATGACGATAGGGCCGGCGCCGAGGATCAGAATGCTTTTAATGTCTGTACGTTTTGGCATAGTCGTTTACAAATCCTAGGTGTACCGGGGTTCAGGCGCGTTTTTTCATGGCGTCGATGAAACGGTCGAACAGCGGTGCCACATCGTGCGGACCCGGGCTCGCCTCGGGGTGGCCCTGGAAGCTGAAGGCCGCCTTGTCGGTGCGCTCGATACCTTGCAGGGTGCCGTCAAACAGCGACTTGTGGGTCGGCCGCAGGTTGGCCGGCAGGCTGGTCTCGTCAACCGCAAAGCCGTGGTTCTGACTGGTGATCATCACCACACCGGTATCCAGATCCTGAACAGGATGGTTGGCGCCATGGTGACCATGACCCATCTTGACGGTTTTGGCACCGGAGGCCAGTGCCAGCAGTTGGTGACCGAGACAGATACCAAATACCGGGATGTCCGTTTCCAGAATTTCCTTGATCGCAGCAATGGCGTAGTCACATGGCTCCGGGTCGCCCGGGCCGTTGGACAGGAACACGCCATCCGGGTTCAGGGCCAGCACGTCGGCGGCCGGCGTTTGCGCGGGCACCACAGTCAGACGGCAACCGCGCGCAACCAGCATGCGCAGAATGTTGAATTTCACGCCGTAATCGAAGGCAACAACGTGGTAGGGCAACTCGGCATCGGACAGCTCGGGATGACTATCGGTCTCCAGATTCCAGACACTGGAGCGCCACTGATAGCTTTCCTTGACCGACACTTCCTTGGCCAGATCCATGCCCTTGAGGCCAGGGAAGCTGCGCGCCAGTTCAAGCGCCTTTTCCTCGGAGATATCGTCTCCGGCCAGCAGGCAGCCATTCTGCGAGCCCTTCTCGCGCAGAATCCGGGTCAGACGACGGGTGTCGATACCGGCGATGGCAACAATGTTGTTTTCACGCAGATACTCGTCCAGAGACTGCTTGCAGCGCCAGTTGCTGGCCAGCAGCGGCAGGTCACGAATCACCAGACCGGCAGCCTGAACAGCGTCGGACTCGACATCCTCAGGGGTCACGCCGGTGTTGCCGATGTGCGGGTAGGTCAGGGTCACGATTTGACGCGCATAGGAGGGATCGGTAAGGATCTCCTGATAACCGGTCATGGCCGTATTGAACACGACCTCACCAACACTGGAACCGTCGGCGCCGATGGACTCACCGCGGAAAATACTGCCGTCGGCGAGTGCGAGAATGGCTGGCTTGGACAAGAAAACCTCCGAAAGAACTGACACATTTCACCAAACGCGGGCTGCACAAAAGCGGGAATGTGGTGCTGAACACAACATCCCGCTTGCAAAGGCATTGTCAGATACGCGCTGAATAGACAGATTAGCGCAATAGTTTAAACACATGAGGCCAAAATATCCACACCGCAACGCCCAGCTCTTCCCGCAGGCAGTCGCGATCACGGCCCAGCAATCGCTTCAATCTCGCACAACTCTGTGTTACAACAGCCGGTGTATGAAAATGGGCAGGAGCCCACGCCAGACGGCGCAGACCGTCAAAACCGGACGCCTCCCTGGCGCCGGATAACACAAGAAAAACCAAAGGACTCGGGGACCCTCACCATGCCAACGCTCTTGAAACGCCTGCTGGTGCTGCCACTGCTGCTTATTGCCTCACTCGCCTACGCCGACCCGCAACGCCTGCAACAGCTGCATGAGTTCCGCAGCGAAGCCTTCAAGGCCGGAACCTACCTGCTGATCGACAACAACCTCTACGAGCGCGTTCGTGAGCCAGGCAACCGCGAAATCTACAACTCCGCGCTGCAGCAAATGGACTCGCTGCTGCGCCAAATGAATAACCCCGGCAACCTTCGCCCGCTCTACAGCGAGCTGGTGACCCTGATCCGGGAACTGGAAGCGTTGCCCGAGGACCAGGCGCACTACAGCCTGGCCACCGTCAACCGCATCATGATGGCACACGGCAACCTCGAAAATGCCGCCGCAGAGCTTTATGAAGCGGAAGTCGCAGGCAGTCCGGATAATCTGGTTGCCCTGCAACGCCAGAGCATCGAGACCAGCCGCATTCTGCTGCTGTATGAAAACAACATGTTCAGTTCGGTTGGCGTGTACTTCCTGCCCAGCCGCGAGGGCCTGTTTGTCGAGCTGGACAACCGCATCAACGACGGCTCAAATCAGCTCAAGCAACTGATGCCCGAACACAAGGACACCTTTGACCGCCTGGATAAGCAGTACAGCTTCATCCAGCCGCGCCTGATCAACCATCACGCCGACTGGGTACCCACCATCGCCGCGTTCTACCTGACCAAGAACACCCAGACACTCGATGAACTGGCTCGTGAACAGGCCAACCTGGCCGAGGCCAGCGTGAGCACCAACTAAGGCGGCAGGAACAAAAAAGGGTGGCCATCATGGCCGCCCTTTTTTGTGCATCATTCCGCCGTCTAGCCCTTGAAGCCGAGCACGTCCTGCATATCAAACAGGCCCGCGCCACGGCCCTCAAGCCACATCGCCGAACGTACCGCACCCTTGGCAAAGGTCATCCGACTGGAGGCCTTGTGGGTAATTTCTACCCGCTCACCCTCGGTCGCAAACAGCACGGTGTGATCTCCGACCACGTCACCGGCGCGAACCGTCGCAAAACCAATGGTCTTGGGGTCACGCGCCCCGGTCTGCCCTTCACGCCCATAAACAGCCACGTCAGCCAGATTACGACCGAGCGCATCGGCAACAACCTCCCCCATGCGCAGGGCCGTTCCAGATGGAGCGTCGACCTTGTGACGGTGGTGCGCCTCGATAACCTCGATATCAGCCTCATCCCCCATGACCCGCGCAGCCATGTCCAGCAGCTTGAGACAGAGGTTCACGCCAACACTGAAGTTGGGCGCAAAGACGATAGGGATCTGCTTGCCGGCCTCAGCGAGCAACGCCTTTTCAGCTTCGGAGAAACCCGTAGTACCGATCACCATCGCCTTGCCTGCATCACGGCAAATCTGCAGATTCACCAGCGTCGTGGTCGGATGAGTGAAGTCGATCAGCACGTCAAAGTCATCAACCACCTGCTTGAGGTCACCACTGATCGCAACGCCCAGGCGACCGAAACCGGCCAACTCACCCGCATCAGCGCCCACCAGCGAACTGTCAGGGCGCTCAATCGCCGCCGTCAGCGCAGCACCTTCCGTCTGACCGATTGCCTCGATCAGCGTCTTCCCCATGCGCCCGGCAGCGCCAATTACCGCAATCCGTCTCATCTTGCGCACCTGCCTCAGAATTTCATGTCTTCGAAGAAGTTCTTCACACCATCAAACCAGCTCTTGGCACGAGGCGACTGACTCGAGCCTTCGGCCTCAAGTGTTTGACGCAGCTCTTCGAGCAATTCGCGCTGACGCTTGGTCAGGTTGACCGGCGTTTCGACAACCACCCGGCAGAGCAGATCACCGGCCGAACCACCACGCACTGGCGTCACACCCTTGCCGCGCAGGCGGAACAGCTTACCGGTTTGCGCGCCCTCGGGAATCTTCAGCTTGACCCGACCGTCCAGGGTCGGCACCTCAAGCTCTCCGCCCAGCGCCGCATCGACGAAGCTGATCGGCACCTCACAGTACAGATTCTTGCCGTCACGCTGGAAGATCTTGTGCTCGCGCACCGAAACAACCACATACAGATCGCCGGCAGGGCCGCCATTAACACCGGCCTCGCCTTCACCTGCCAGGCGGATACGGTCACCGGTATCAACACCGGCAGGAACCTTGACCGACAAGTTCTTCTGCTTCTCTACGCGACCATTGCCGTGGCAGTCCTTGCACGGATCGGTAATCATCTTGCCGGTACCATGACAGCGCGGGCAGGTCTGCTGCACCGAGAAGAAGCCCTGCTGCATGCGTACCTGACCATGACCACCGCAGGTGGTACAGGTTGTCGGCGTGGTGCCCTTCTTCGCACCGCTACCATCACAGGTTTCGCAAGCAACCAGGGTCGGCACACGAATGGTGACCGTGGTGCCGCGCACCGCCTCTTCCAGATCCAGCTCCAGGGTGTAACGCAGGTCACTGCCGCGCTGCACGCTGGAACGGCCACGACCGCCGCCGCCACCGAAAATGTCACCAAATACATCGCCGAAGATATCGGAGAAGTTGGCGCCGCCGCCACCAAAACCACCGGCACCGCCACCCATGTTCGGATCCACGCCGGCGTGACCATACTGATCGTAGGCGGCGCGCTTGTTGGCGTCGGTCAGCACTTCGTAGGCTTCGGTCGCTTCCTTGAACTTCTCTTCGGCATTCTCGTCATCCGGGTTACGGTCCGGATGGTATTTCATCGCCAGACGGCGATAGGCCTTTTTCAGCTCGGCCTCGCTGGCGCCCTTTTCGACCCCCAGCACTTCGTAATAATCACGCTTGGACATGTGTTCGACTTCCCTTACAGAGACACCCGGCACAAACGGCAACGCGGGAGAAGCTCCCGCGTTGCCAGGCAGAGTTGGAGGGCAACACACCGGACATGCCGTCGGTGCACCACCCTACCCGGTTCATCAAGGACCTACTTGTTGTCCTTGACCTCTTCGAACTCGGCGTCGACCACGTCGTCCGCATCGTTACCGGACTCCGCGCCCGCTGCCGGGCCTTCACCCTTGCCAGCGTGAGCCTGTTCGGCATACATCTTCTGGACCAGCGGGCCAGATGCCTCGGACAGGGCGTTGATCTTGGCCTCGATCTCTTCCTTGTCGCCGGTCTTGATCGCCGCTTCCAGATCGCTCAGCGCCGTTTCGATGGCAGCCTTCTCTTCATCAGTCGCCTTGTCGCCCGCCTCGGTCAGGGTCTTGCGAGTCGCGTGAACCAGCTGATCGGCCTGGTTGCGCACGGTTACCAGCTCTTCGAACTTGCGGTCTTCCTCAGCGTTGGCCTCGGCATCACGCACCATCTTCTCGATTTCGTCATCCGACAGACCAGAGGACGCCTTGATCACGATAGACTGCTCTTTGCCGGTTGCCTTGTCTTTGGCAGACACGTTGAGGATACCGTTGGCATCGATGTCGAAGCTGACCTCAATCTGCGGCACGCCACGCTGCGCCGGCGGAATGTCGGCCAGATCGAAACGGCCCAGCGACTTGTTCTGGCTCGCCTGCTTGCGCTCACCCTGCAGCACGTGAATGGTCACCGCCGTCTGGTTGTCGTCTGCAGTCGAGAACACCTGCGACTTTTTGGTCGGGATGGTGGTGTTCTTCTCGATCAGCGTAGTCATCACGCCACCCATGGTTTCGATACCCAGCGACAGCGGAGTAACGTCCAGCAGCAGCACGTCCTTCACGTCACCGGCCAGCACCGCACCCTGAATGGAGGCACCGATAGCGACCGCTTCGTCCGGGTTAACGTCCTTGCGCGGCTCCTTATTGAAGAACTCGGCAACGGTCTTCTGCACCAGCGGCATGCGAGTCTGACCACCAACCAGAATAACGTCGTTGATGTCAGACACATCCAGGCCGGCATCCTGCATCGCGATGCGGCAGGGCTCGATGCTGCGCTTGATCAGGTCTTCAACCAGCGACTCCAGTTTGGCACGCGTCACCTTGACGTTCAGGTGCTTCGGACCGGACGCATCTGCAGTGATATACGGCAGGTTGACGTCGGTCTGCTGGCTGGAAGACAGCTCGATCTTGGCCTTTTCAGCCGCTTCTTTCAGACGCTGCAGCGCCAGCGGATCGTTGTGCAGGTCAACGCCGTTCTCTTTCTTGAACTCGTCTGCCAGGTAGTCGATCAGACGCATGTCGAAATCTTCACCACCCAGGAAGGTGTCACCATTGGTGGCCAGCACTTCGAACTGATGCTCACCGTCCACTTCGGCAATTTCGATCACGGAGACGTCGAAGGTACCACCACCCAGATCGTATACAACGATGGTGGAGTCGCCACGCGCCTTGTCCATGCCGTACGCCAGTGCGGCTGCGGTCGGCTCGTTGATGATGCGCTTGACTTCCAGACCGGCGATACGACCAGCGTCCTTGGTAGCCTGACGCTGGCTGTCGTTGAAGTAGGCCGGAACGGTGATAACCGCTTCGGTAACCGGCTCACCAAGGTAATCCTCGGCGGTCTTCTTCATTTTCTTCAGCACTTCAGCAGACACCTGCGGCGGAGCCATTTTCTCGTCATTTACCTGAACCCAGGCGTCGCCATTGTCGGCCTTGACGATCTTGTACGGCACCAGCTTGATGTCTTTCTGAACGACGTCTTCTTCAAAGCGACGACCGATCAGACGCTTGACCGCGTACAGGGTATTCTGCGGGTTGGTAACCGCCTGACGCTTGGCCGACTGGCCAACCAGGGTTTCACCGTCGTTGGTGTAGGCGACGATCGACGGAGTGGTACGACCACCCTCAGCGTTCTCGATCACCTTGGCGGAACCGTTTTCCAGAATAGAGACACAGGAGTTGGTGGTCCCCAGGTCGATACCGATAATCTTGCCCATAAGTTTCTCTCCGAATCTGACTGCCGCGTCTTGGTCAGCGGCGCTGTTCAACTATGCTTGAGCCCTTGATGGGGGCTGCCAAATCAATTTCAAGCCTGCTCGTCAATCGAGGGCGCGGCACCCGCCGCCGGGGCCTTGCTGACGACAACCATGGCCGGGCGCAACAGGCGACCGCTGAGGGTGTAACCCTTCTGGAACACCTTGAGCACGGTGTTCGGCTCAACCGCGGTACTTTCTTCCATCGCCATGGCCTGATGCAGTTCAGGATTGAAGGGCTCGCCCTCAGGCTGAACCGGGACTACCTGGAACCGCGCCAGGGTGTCGGCAAACATCTTCAGGGTCAGCTCAATACCCTCGCGCATCGGCTTGATCGCCGGATCATCAGCATTGGACAACTCCAGGCCGCGCTCAAGACTATCGATGATCGGCAGCAGGTCATTGGCAAAACGCTCCAGCGCAAACTTGTGCGCCTTCTCCACATCCTGCTCGGCACGGCGACGCGCATTCTGCACATCAGCCGCCGCCCGCAGAGCCTGATCCTGAGCGGTAGCCAGCTGTTCTTCCAGACTCGCTACGCGCGCGGCAAGATCGCCTTCGGGCGTCGCAACGGTCTGATCGACCACGTCGTCCTGATCCTGCAGATCCGGTCTCTGTTCCTCTGCCATGTCTTTCTCCTGTCATAGGGTGGGCGTGTCTTTGCGCGCAATCGCCGCACACGCAGTCAATGATGAACGACCGGCCTCGCCGATCGCGTCTGGCAACCTATATGGGGACAGTCCACACAGCTTCAAGGGTCAATATCAATCAGTGTGCTCGTACTATTGCGGGGACTTGTCGCCACAAAGCAAACTACTGTATAAACAACCAGAACAATTTTCTCGGGAGCGCGCCATGCTGATCCACCTCGCGGTCAACAACTACGCCATCGTCGACACCCTGGAACTCGAGCTGGGCGGCGGCATGAGCGTGATTACCGGCGAAACCGGTGCAGGCAAATCCATCATGCTCGATGCACTGGCCCTCACCCTTGGCGATCGCGCCGACAGCGGCGCGGTTCGCCCCGGCGCCGACAAGGCCGACATCCTCGCCACCTTCGACATTCGCGACATTCCCGAAGCCCGCCAGTGGCTCGATGAGCGTGACCTGACGCAGGACGACGACCAGGTTATCCTCCGGCGCGTGATCACCGCCGAAGGCCGCTCACGAGGCTACATCAATGGCGCACCCTGCCCCCAGCAGGACCTGCGTGCCCTCGGCGAAATGCTGATCGACATTCACAGCCAGCATGAGCACCAGTCGCTGCTGAAAACCGATACCCATCGACGCCTGCTGGACGAGTACGCCGGCGCCGGCGAACTCGCGAGACAGGTTCAACTGGCGGCTCAGCGCTGCCGCCAGACCGAAAAGGCGCTACGCCAGGCCAGCCAGCAAAGCGAAGAACAGGCCGCTCGCCAGCAGCTGCTGACCTACCAACTGGACGAACTGGACAATCTGAGCCTGCAGGACGGCGAACTGGACGAACTGGAGAACGAGCAGCGTCAGCTCGCCAGCGCAGACCAGATCCTGCATTCCTGCCAGCAAGTCATCAACATCTGCAGCGAAAATGACGCAGGCAGCGTACTAGAAGCCCTGACCGCCAGCCTGAGTCGGCTGGACGCCTTTAAAAGCCACAGCCCGCAACTGGGTGAAGCCAGCGACATGCTCGCCAGCGCACAGATTCAGATCGAGGAAGCAGTCGGCGAACTGACCCGTTACCTCGACCACTTCGAGGCCGACCCTGAACGCCAGCAGTACGTGGAAGAACGCCTCAGCGCCATTTATGACCTGGCACGCAAGCACCGTATTCAGCCGCAGGAGCTACCCGCGCTGCAGCAGCAGTTGATCGACGAACTGGAAGGCCAGCAGCAACAAGCTGCCGACGCAGAGCGCCTGCAGGAAGAACTGGTTGCCTATCAGGCCCACTATCGCCAACTGAGCGAGAAACTGTCAGCACAGCGCAGCAAGGGAGCAGCCAAACTCGCCAAGGCAGTAACTCAGGAAATTCAGCGCCTGGGCATGCCCGGTGGCCGAATCGAGCTGCAGCTGACACCGTTGGACGCCGACAGCTACCCGGTAACCGGGCTGGAAACCGTCGAATTCCTGGTCAGTGCCAACCCCGGCCAGCCCGCCAAACCGCTGGCCAAGGTCGCATCTGGCGGCGAACTGTCACGCATCAGCCTCGGCATTCAGGTCATCACCGCACAGACGTCACGCGTCCCCACACTGGTGTTTGACGAAGTCGATGTGGGTATCGGCGGCCCGACCGCCGAGATCGTTGGCCAGCTGCTTCGCCAACTTGGCGCGCGCGGCCAGGTACTGACAGTCACCCACCTGCCGCAGGTCGCGGCTCAGGGGCATCAGCACCTGTTTGTACGCAAACAGCAGACCCGCAACAGCACACGCACCTGCATTGACCAGCTGGACGATAACGCCCGCGTGCAGGAAGTCGCCCGCATGCTTGGCGGCGTCGACCTGACCGACGAATCACTGGCCCACGCCCGCAAGCTGCTCAGCGTTGCACACTGAGCAGATATAAAAAAACCGGGCCAGGCCCGGTTTTTTGCACCAAAAATCAGTGCTTGCCCAATCTGAGGTTACTTGCCGCCTGCCTTGCGCACATACAGCACCAGATTGTGGTCAACCAGCTCGAAGCCGTGCTCCTTGACGATTTCGCGCTGACGGCGCTCGATTTCAGGATCGAAGAACTCGACCACTTCACCAGAGTCAACACAGACCATGTGGTCGTGGTGCTCGCCGTCGGCCAGCTCAAACACGGCGTGTCCGCCGTCGAAGTTGTGGCGCACGACCAGTCCGGCCGCTTCAAATTGCGTCAACACGCGATAGACGGTGGCCAGGCCAACGTCCTCGCCCGCCTCCATCAAAGCCTTGTAGACGTCCTCGGCACTCATGTGACGCTCGTTCGAACCGTCGAGCATTTGCAGGATCTTAACCCGAGGTAACGTGACCTTCAGGCCGGCTTTGCGGAGTTCTTGATTTTCAACCATGTCACTATTCTCGTTCAGCGCTTCGCAGGGCGGGATGAGTCGGGTATGATCAGGGCAATACAGCCATTCCAAAGATAGCGGATGTTAGCACGTGACGCGAAAAAGCTTTAATCGAATCCTTTTCATGCTGTTATGCAGTGTCTCTATCGGCCTTCTGGGTGGCTGCGGCGTGGTCCCCGGCATTTACAAGATCGATATCCAGCAAGGCAACGTTGTCACCCAGGAAATGGTTGACCAACTCCGCCCCGGCATGACCACCCGCCAGGTGCGCTTCATTATGGGCACTCCGCTGATCCAGGACACCTTCCACCCCAACCGCTGGGATTACCTGTACAGCATGGAATCGGGGCACAGCACGCGCGTGCAGGAACGCATCAGCCTGAACTTTGAAGACAATCGCCTGGTCGGCCTCTCCGGCGACTTCATGCCGGGTCAGAGCCAGGACGAGGAAATCATGAGCTCCGACACCGTCGAAACCTATCCCGTCGACCTGGGCGCTCCACTCGGCACAGGCGAATAGCCAACGCACTCAAGGGGAAGCGTCCGACGCCTCCCCTTCCTGCCCCCGCGACTAGTCTTCCGTCTTGGCCGCCTTGGCCTTGGCAGCGCGCTGCTTGCGCACTTCCTTCGGGTCCGCAATCAGCGGACGATAGATTTCCACCCGCTCTCCTGACTGCAGCACCCGCTCTGCAGGTTTGGGGACGGCCTTGCCGAAAATACCCAGCGGGGCACTTTCCAGATCCAGCTCGGGGAAATGCTGATCCATGCCGGACAGACGCACGGCGTCCAGCATGCTGGTGCCCTCGGGCACATTAAGCGTCACAATCTTCTGCTTGTGGGGCAGCGCATAGGCCACCTCCACCACCATGGTCTTCTCAGCCACCCCAGGTCTCCTTGGCCCGCTGACAGAAGGCGTCCACCATTGCATTGGCTGCCTGATTGAACAACGGCCCCAGCGTCGCCTTGACCAGGGCGCCGGCGTACTCGAAATGCAGATCCAGAGTGATCTTGCACGCCGAATCACCAAGCGCCTTGAACTCCCAGGCACCACGAAAATCGCTGAACGGGCCATCCACCAGACGTAGCGTAATGCGCTCGCCCGGCACCAAAGCATTTCGGGTAGTAAAGGCCTGGCTCATGCCGGCCTTGGCAATGTCCAGACGGGCACACATCTCGGTGTCAGTCTCACTGAGAACCGTCGCACCGGAGCACCAGGGCAGAAACTCCGGATAACGTTCAACCCGGTTAACCAGGTTGTACAGATGGCTGGCCGGATACGGCAACAAAGCCGAGCGCTGAATGTGGGTCATGCAATCTTCACTTGGTCAGTTCGGTGACGAGGATAATCAGAATCCCCGCAGGGGCTACATAGCGTAACAGCGAATAGATGAGCGGGAACAGGCGGCGATACTTCAACGCCAGCTCATCGCGGAATACATCGCGGTCCAGCACCCAGCCTGCGAACAGCACAAACAGAAGACCACCCAGAGGCAGCATGATGCGGCTGGTCAGATAATCAATCGATTCAAAGAACGTCATGCCGCCCTCACTGGTCCAGCGGAACAGGTGCCAACCGTCAGCATCGGACACAAAGAACCGCGCATCCGCCAGCACGTTGAACGACAGCACCGTACCCAGGCCAACTACCCAGCAGAGCAGCGCAATCACCGAGGTCACCCACACACGACTGCGACCACTGCGCTCAACCCAGAACGCCACTGCCGGCTCGAGCATGGAAATCGCCGAACTCCAGGCCGCTACAGTTACCAGCACAAAGAACACAACACCAAACAGGTTACCGCCGGCAATATTGCCAAAGGCGATTGGCAGCGTGACAAACATCAGGCCCGGCCCTTCATTGGGCTGCAGCCCGGCGGCAAACACCACCGGAAACAGGGCCATTCCCGCGGTTAGTGCTACGACCGTATCCAGCAGACCAACCGTCAGCACTGTCGATCCAATGGACGCCTTGCGCGGCATATAGGCGCCGAACACCATGATCGAGCCGACACCCACGCTCAGGGTAAAGAATGCGTGCCCCATGGCGGCCAGAATACCGTCAGGGACCTTGGCCAGATCAAACTCGAACAGAAAGCGCACACCCTCCATGAAATGACCCGTGGTAAGGCTGTACCCCAGAAGCGCCACCAGCAGTACAAACAGCATCGGCATCAGAATCCGCAGCGTGCGCTCAAGGCCCGCCACCACACCCCTGGCAATCACCCAACCGGTGAGCAGCATAAATAGCGTATGCCACACCGTCAGCCGAACCGGGTCGCTGACAAGGCTGCCGAAACGCTGCCCCGCACCGTCACCGTCAATGCCGGCAAACTCACCGCGCACCATGCCAACGATATAATCGAGCGCCCAGCCAGCTACCACGCTGTAAAAGGACAAGATCAGCAGCGCACCAGTCATCCCCATCACCGCAGCCCAGGACCAGGCGGACGAAGCGTTCGAGTATCGGGAAAGCGTCTTCAGCGTATTGACCGGGCTCTGTCTGCCGCGCCGTCCCAGCAGGGTCTCGGCCAGCATCACCGGCAAACCGATCAGACAGATGCAGATCAGATAGACCAGAACAAAGGCGCCACCGCCATATACACCAGTCATGTAAGGGAACTTCCAGATGTTGCCGAGGCCTACGGCAGATCCGGTTGCCGCAAGAATGAAGACCCAGCGGCTTGCCCAGATCCCGTGAATGGAGACAGCGTCTTTGCTCATAAAGAGTCCCGGAGTACCCGAAAAAAGGAACGCATTGTCCAGATTTCAACCAATCACCACAAGGTCAAATCGCCGCAGGCATGAAAGCCCTCCACCCGCAAAATCCGCCGATACAGCATAGGAAACTACAGGTATACTGACGCGCCTATGAGCAAGCAAAAGAAATCCCCGGCCAACAGCGGCACCATTGCGCTGAACAAAAAGGCCAAACACGACTATTTCATCGAGCAGCGCTTCGAAGCCGGCATCGCACTGACCGGCTGGGAAGTAAAGAGCCTGCGCGAGGGTAAGGTGCAGCTGGTCGATAGCTACATCCTGCTCAAGAACAACGAAGCCTTTCTGCTGGGCGCCCACATCACGCCACTGAAGACCGCCAGCACGCACGTCATCGCCGACCCGACCCGCACCCGCAAACTGCTGCTGCACGCACGCGAACTCGACAAGCTGGTCAATGGCGTACAGGCCAAGGGCTTCGCCTGCGTCCCGCTCGCGCTGTACTGGAAGGGTCACCTGGTCAAATGCGAAATTGCCCTGGTACGCGGCAAAAAGGACTTCGACAAACGGCAGACCGAGAAAGAGCGCGACTGGGATCGCGAGAAGCAACGCGTCGTACGCGAGAACCATCGCTAATTTTTTTTGCTACCCGCTGAACTTTCCCGCAACCAGCCCGTCATACCCTTTGACAGGCTGGTCCGCTCCACCAGCCGGTTTATGGTTTAAAGCATGTAACGCCTATACCCTGACTCGTCAGGGTATTTTTTTGTCTGCCGTGGCGGCACGGGAAAACGAAATGCGTCAGGCCGCTTGACGATCACGCCCGCACACCGCGCAAACTGGGCAGAACCGCCCTGGCCTGCAAACGATAGCTATTACTCAGGGAACCTTTCGCGTACAATCGCATCTTAGTAACAGACCTGAAAGATTTGGGGCCGATTTGGATTCGACGACGGTTACAAAACTTGAGGGGCATGCCGAGCTGGTAGCAGAACTCGTAAATTCGCTGCTGCAAACTTATAGTTGCCAACGACGACAACTACGCACTAGCCGCTTAAGCCGGCTAGCAGCCTCTAGGGGATGCCTGTAAACCCGAAGATTTGGCTGTCAGATAGAACAGGATCGCCGCCAAGTTTGCTGTAGACGTAACGGCTAAAACTTATACAGCTCGCTCCAAGCACCCTGCCACTCGGGCGGCGCGGAGTTAACTAAGTAGAGATGGCTAAGCATGTAGAACCGATAGCGGCGGACTGGCGGACGGGGGTTCAAATCCCCCCGGCTCCACCAATTTGAAAAGAAACCCGTCTAGAACGCGGGTTTCAGCGAAGGAGGGATTTGGTAGATCGCACAAAGTCCAACTAGGACTTAAAAAAGGCGCTCCACCATGTCCAACTCACGCAAGCAGCAACACCTCATCACCTCGCCCAACGGGGTGTTTCAGTACTACCTCACTCTACCAGCACACCTGAGTAGCGACCCTCGCATACCCGCTCAGGTTCGCTGGTCTCTTGGTCGCAACGCATCCGTTGCCCGCACCCTCGCACACCTGCTCGACGCCGAGCTTTCGCTCGTCATCAAACCCGGCCCCACACTGGTGACACCTGAACTGGTAAGCGAGCGACTCAAGCAAGCCAAAGCCTGGCTCAAGCGCACACTCGATAACGCCGCCAATCCTTGGGGAGCGCTACCGAGTCCCGCCGAACTAGGCAAGCAAGACCTGACTGCCGCCAAACAGCGACTGGCCGACGAAAGCGCGAAGCACACCACCCTCTACAGCCTCACGCCCGGCGGCGAACTGATTCTGTCGATAACGCCCAGCAAAGGCCTTCAATCCGCACTGGATCTTCGCTTCCACCGCTTCGACTGGCCGCTGGGCACGTCAGAACAAGACAAAGCCCAAGACGCCGCGATCTACGCATTCGCCGCAATCACCCAACTGGAGCTGCACTCCCCAAGCAAAGAGCTACGACACCCCGCCACGTTCAACGCACTCGCACTGTATGAATACCTTTGCCATGCCCGACCGGACTGTGGCGCCCATCTTGCCGACATCCCGCCCGACCTGCCCGGCTCGCTCGCCGCGTATCGCATCCACAGTACACTCACATCGCTAAGCTGGCCCCAGCCTCGATACTCTGCCTTTGTCACCCGACAGCTTGCTTCCGGGCTCTACACCCTTGAGCTGGCATCATGCGCCCTGAAAACCATGCACCCAATCCTGGCTGGCAGAGGATTTTCACTGACCCTGCCGACCACCTCAGCCATCATGGCCACCCTGCTAAAGGAGCGCCTGGTCTCTGCCGTCGAGAATACGCTCCAGACACACCTTCGCCGCACTGTGACAACCGCCTCACTAGACCAAGCAAGGCTGGAGCTTGAGGCGCTGACCCGTGGATTCATGGGCAGCACGCTGGCGCAGTCCCCACTACCAAGCCTGCCCGATGCCAGACCACTAACTGACACCACGCCAGCGCCAGTGGATCCCGCGAAACAAGCGCTCGCCACGGCGCTCGCCGCCCTGCTACCAGAAGAAAAGCGCGGCCAACTCGACGCCTTGGTCAATAACACTCAGGGCACCGTCATCGACAGCAAAGCAGAACAACTTGATGGCATCACGCTTGGCGAACTGGCAGAGCGGTACCAGCAAGCGCAAATCGACGAAGGCAACTGGACACATGTCAAAACCACACCTCAGCGAAAAGCCCGCCTCAAAGTGGTTACCGAGCTGATTGGTGCGCACAGGCGCCTAGAGACACTGCGCCGCTCGGACTTTCTGACACTGCGTGATCAACTGCGCTTTCTGCCTGCCAGCGCCCATAAACTTATCGCCCGACAACGAATATCAGTCAGACAGCTTGTTACTGAAAAAACAGCACCAGCCATCCATCCAAGAACAGCCAAAGTGTACTTTGAGCTTGCCAAGTCACTCATCCGCTACGCGCAGGATCAGGAGTGGATTGAACATGACATCACCGCCAATCTCACCTTCAAAACCCGCAACGCAGCCCCACCAGCGAGGCGCACCTACACGCACGAGATGCTCACCAAACTGGTCAACGGCCCCGTTTATACAGCGACACGCCAGACCTCGTGGCGCATGGATGAGTACAAATTCTGGCTACCACTGCTCGGCCTCTACACCGGAGCACGCCTGGGAGAGCTTTGCCAACTGCAACTGACTGATGTGCGCTGCAGCAACGGAATTTGGCTCATCAATATCGACAACAGTAACGGCAAACGAATCAAGAACACCCAGTCGATACGCCAGGTTCCACTGCACGACCAGCTCATCAAATTGGGATTTCTGGACTTTGTTAACGATCAGAAGCATGCAAGCGCCGACTCCGACGCACCGCTCTTCAACTCACACCGGCAATACTCAAACGTACCCGTGAGCCATGTCGCAAGCAGATGGTTCAGCTCCTACGTCAAGCAATGCGGCCTCACCCAGGAGAAAGCCACCTTTCACGGCCTCCGACACACCTTCATCCAGCAGTTCCGCATGCAGCGATTAGACATCCTGATCGCCAAGGCGCTGGTAGGCCATGTCGACACCAGCACCACCGGAGGTTACGGCGACATCTACCCTCTGCGCGTCCTGAAGGCAGAGATCGACCGGCTCGACTTTGAGCTCAACCTCGATCACATCTCCCATGCTCGCTACCGATCACTGCGGGCCAAGCAAGCCGAACGACAAATCGGCAGACCCGCGAAGTAGCTCCAACCCTGGCCGCCCTCCAAACCGAGAGCGCGGCCAGCCTCCATAAAAATTTATTTATTTACACTTATAACTAAAAACACCGAAATACAAGCCTTTACCCGAAGCAGCCAAAATATCTGAAAAGAAGATATTTCGTTTGTTTTAGCGGACTAAAAACTCCTAAAATATTGACTTTATGTCAATATTTCTTAAAAAGAACGAATCCAGCCCTAACGAACTACAGCTTTTCAGTAGTATTCACCAAAAAATAACTGTTTACAGCAAAAATAAAATAATTAAGATCGCCTCATAGAACACTTTTGAGGCAAGCATGACAGCGAGCGCTCCAACAACTAAGTTGATTCCGATCTTGGAAGGATTTCAGCTCCAGTACGACAGCAAGTACGAGAAGTTTCGTCCGATCTTGCTGAAGCAACTTTTACCGATCACGGAGCTGCTCCAGCAGCTGGATAACTCGCCGAGCATCCACGACTACTTCGACGAGGTATGCCAACGCTTCATTGATGCCAACAGCTATTCAGTAAAAGGCCGAAATATGCTGACCTCGCGCATGGCGAAGCTGAAGAAGGTCGTCAGCGACAGCAATCCAAAGCGCGTTATGGCTGACCTGTCCCCTCACGACATTCCGCGGATAAAGCGTGAGCTTCCGAAAGCACTGGCGCGACAGAAGCGTTCAAAAAGTCAGGGTGAAAACATCCAGACCTACTACCAGCTGTTTAACCGCGTCATGGTCGAAGCTCTGAATGACAGCTTCATCAGTACACCGCTAAAGCTGAGCAATCCAGCGACCAAAAAGGCCGACAACACCAGGCCATTCAGCACCGATGAGATCAGCTCTCTACTCCAAGGCTGGCCTTATTCACTTACAGACGAGGAGCTGGCGCGCAAACTCGTCAAAGACGCCCATGCCTATCGATTCTGGCTACTGCCACTTGGCCTGTTTACCGGCGCCCGCCTGAACGAACTGTGCCAACTGCGGGTTCATGACATTCAACGCGATGGACATGGCATCAACGTCATTAGCGTGAATGACAACGGGTACAACAAGAGCCTGAAGAATGAACAGTCTCGCCGGGAGATCCCTATCTCTTCAGCGCTTGTCGATATGGGGTTTATGGCGTTTGTTGAGGAACGCAGAGCTGCGTCAGGCAACGATGCTCAGCTATTTGCGGAGCTAACGTTCACCAGCGAACACCTGTATTCCAGAATGGCCAGTCGCTTCTTCTGCGGCCACGCAACGGGAAAAGGCTACATCGGCTCTCTCTGTGCACGCGCCAGCGACGGGGCACTCAATTTTAAAAGCTGTCGCCGGAGCTTTGCACTGCGACTCCAAAACTCTGGCGTCGCCGAGAGCACCATCTCGCATTTGCTGGGGCATCGACGCAATACCTGCGAGGTTACACAGAGGCACTACCTCGACAAGCCCTACAGCCAGGTACTGCAGGAGGCTATCGAGCAAGGCCTCAAATATGGCGCCCAGCTGTCACATGTGAAATGGGAAAACTACAAGCTGCTCATGCAAGCCCAGAAAGGGCGACGCCCGCGCGGGCGACGTCCAAAGGCGGCCTGACATGCTCACCACATCTCGCTCTACTTCGTCCGCAGGACGGCTATCGATTTTGATGTCAAACCAATCGGGCAGCTCGCTGCCGGAGCACGTACCCGCGGGACGTGCTTATGCGCATGGGTACGTGCGCACACACCATACCCGCGCTTCGGGTATGGGGGCGCAGTGGCGGCATGGGATTGGCGAGGGCATCACGAACAACGGTGAGGTGAGGCCCAGCCAACACCATGCCGACATGGTTTTTCGCTCCGACCAGGAGTGAAAAAACAAGCGCCCCTTCGCGAAGCGGCTGCTTTTGACATCAAAAAAACAATAATAATTATAAGGATGGCAACATGCTAAAAAGCACTGAAGAGCGCTACCGAAAGCTTGCAAGACACTTCTACAAAACGAGACTGCCAGACACACCACTCTCAACAAGCGCGATATGCAAAGCACTGACTGCGTGTGCAGCAGACTATAGACCCGACTACTTCCGAGTGCTGAAAAATGCACTGGCATTCGACGTTCGTGAACGTGGCCACCCAAAAGCAGCCAAGCGGATCCTACTAACAACCAATCCAACCACCTTAGCTGACAGCACCATCCCTCCTAAAGCGAAGCGCCACGCAGTCAAAGCCCTTAGTGAGGATGATGTTCTTGTAGTGGTCAACAATTCCCGGACAGTGATTTAAGTTTTTCT
>AZIG01002949.1_pt1 | contig 52676 bp, 47 predicted proteins | sample 359071 | NCBI WGS metagenome assembly AZIG01 (sample SAMN02429714, study PRJNA222667) | marine sediment metagenome | biome: Sediment sample; isolation source: enrichment culture of sample MGS-AQ(UA) from oil contaminated terminal site... | place: Jordan: Aqaba | collected 2011-05-15 | depth 18 m m | reverse complement strand
GCGGCGCAAACGGACGGCCCTTGACGTATTCGATGGTCTTTTCGTCTACCGCGACCATGCCAACACGGGCGCCGGCTTCGATGGCCATGTTGCACAGGGTCATGCGGCCTTCGACCGACAGATCACGAATCGCACTGCCGGCGAACTCCAGCGCATGACCGTTACCACCCGCGGTGCCGATCTTGCCGATCACCGCCAGCACGATGTCCTTGGCGGTCACGCCAAAGGGCAATTGCCCCTCAACGCGTACCTGCATGTTCTTCATCTTCTTGGCGACCAGACACTGGGTGGCCAGCACATGCTCAACCTCAGAGGTGCCGATGCCGTGCGCCAGCGCACCAAATGCGCCGTGGGTGGAGGTATGCGAGTCGCCGCAGACAACGGTCATGCCCGGCAGAGTTGCGCCCTGCTCCGGGCCGACAACGTGAACGATGCCCTGACGCACGTCATTCATCTTGAATTCGAGGATGCCGAAGTCGTCACAGTTCTCATCCAGGGTTTTCACCTGAATGCGCGACACTTCATCCGCGATGGCTTCCAGACCGCCCTGGCGCTCTGCCTTGGTAGTCGGCACGTTGTGATCCGGGGTCGCGATATTGGCGTCGATGCGCCACGGTTTGCGGCCAGCCAGTCGCAGCCCTTCAAACGCCTGTGGCGAGGTCACTTCGTGGAGAATGTGACGATCGATATAGATCAACGCGGAACCATCATCCCGTTGTTTGACGAGATGGTTGTCCCACAGCTTGTCGTAAAGCGTTTTCGCAGACATGGGTTACTCCTGGGCATCAGACTGTGGCCACCGTCCCCTGCAACTGCAGGCCATGCGGCGGCTCTTTCACTGGGCACAGAATAAATTTTACCCAGAGATAAAACAAAGGAATATTATTTATAAAACAGATAACCAACTGGAATGCGACATGGACACCGCCAACCTGCAAGCCTTTCTGGCCGTCGCCGAAACCGGCTCGTTTTCCCGTGCCGCCGAGCAGCTGCATCTGACCCAGCCCGCAGTCAGCAAGCGCATTGCCATGCTTGAGCAGCAACTCGATGCGCGCCTGTTTGATCGCATCGGCCGCCACGTATCGTTGACCGAAGCTGGCATGGCACTCAAGCCGCGCGCCGAACAGGTACTCAGCCTGCTCAATGATACGCGCCGGGCATTGAGCAATCTATCCAGCGAAGTCTCCGGCCGCCTGAGCATTGCCACCAGCCACCATATCGGCCTGCATCGCCTGCCCCCGGTGCTGCGCGAATTCACCCGCTGCCATCCGCAGGTGTCCTTCGACATCCAGTTTCTCGACTCCGAAGTTGCCTACGACAAGGTGCTCCACGGCGAAATCGAACTTGCTGTGATCACCCTTGCCCCCGAAGTCGAGGCGCCGGTGATGAGCGAGCTGATCTGGCACGACCCGCTCGACTTTGTCATCGCCCCTGAGCACCCGCTGGCCCGCCAGCCAACGCTCGATCTGGCACAGCTGGCCGACTATCCGGCTGTTTTCCCCGGCACCAATACCTTTACGCACAAGGTGGTCAGCGACCTGTTCGAGCGTCATCACGTACAACCACAGATCAGCATGAGCACCAACTATATGGAGACTATCAAAATGATGGTCTCCATCGGCCTGGCCTGGAGTGTTCTCCCACGCAGCATGCTGGACAGCCAGGTCAGCGTCCTGTCATTACCGGGCGTTCACCTGCAGCGTGAGCTCGGCTGCATCTGGCACAGCGGTCGCACCCAGTCCAATGCCGCCCGGGCGCTGATTGAACTGCTCCGAGACGCCCGTCAGCATCCAGACTGATTCCGACTTTCGGTTACTTGTCCAACCGCATGCGCACGGCTATCTTCAAGGAAGGAAGGAATCAGCCAAACAGCCCGGCAATTTGCGGGGCTGAAGCGGCGCCGGGGCAAGACGGCCCCACTGAATGGATCAGAAACCAATGCCAGGCAATACAGGCACTTACTCACCAGATGCCGTAGACGGGTCAGAGACGCCCTTTAATCTGCTGTTTCACGGCATGCCCTGCCCTGCCCTGATGATCGAACCAGATTCTCAGCGGATCATCGACCTCAACAGGGCATTCACCCAACACTTTCAATGGCAGCCGGACCACGTTCTTAACCAGCCCGTCGCCCGCTTTCCGCTTTGGGGTCGCCCGGCGCACTGGCGCGCCCTGATCAGCGCGATTGAACAAGAGGGCTGCCTGCGCGACCGACCCATAAACCTGCTGGGTCGTGACGGCAACTTGCAGCAGTGCCGCCTGAGCATGGACAGGATCGACAGCAACGGCCGGCAACGCATAGTGCTCAGCCTGCTTCCGGTCATATCGCCACTGCCCTCCTGCACTGACGAATTCACCAGCAGCAACGTCCCGCAATTGATGCTGGACCTGGACAGCCGCCGTATCCTGCAGGTCAATCCGAGCTTCGAACGGCTCAGCGGGCTTGGCAATGAGGACTGTCAGGGCCGGACCGTCGCGGAGCTTGGCTTGCTGCCGCGCTCGGTCAGCGACCGCCTGCACGCCAGACTGGTCAATGGCGGGGTACTGGAGGGCGAGGAGTTCAGAGTCCGGTTACCTGGCGGCCAGAGCAGCGACGTTTCACTGCATGCCGAAACGGTCCTGCACCAGAACAGGCGCAGACTGATAGTGACGGTGCACGGTACCGGCCAGCTGAAAAACCGGGATCGCGCCCTGAGAGATAGCCAGGAACGCCTGCGACTGGCACTGGATGCCGCGCAGATGGGCATCTGGGACTGGAAACCGGGCAGTGACACCCTGCATTGCTCCGCCCGTGCCGCTGAGCTGAACGGCCTTGCGCCCGACGAGTGGCAGGGGTCGGCACGCGCCTTTCTGAGACGGATCGTCAGCGAAGACAAACGGGCCATTCGTCGCGCGCTGGTTACCATCTGTCGCGGCCATCAACCCCACTACCTCGTAACCTACAGGGTGCCGCACGGCAAGAGCGTACGCTGGCTGCAGGCCACAGCCACCCTGCACCTGGATTCTGCCGGGCAGCCTGCCCGCATCATCGGCACGGTTATGGACATTACTGATCAGCGCAAAAGCCAGAACGCTCTGGCCGAGAGCGAAGCCAAGTTTTCCATGCTGTTCCAGAGTGCGCCTGACGCCTATTGCCTGATCCATTGCGAAAGCCAGCGGATTATCGAGGTCAACCAGAGTTTTTCCCGAACCTTCGGTTATCCATTACCCGACCTGATCGGGCGCACGCCCAAGCAAGCCGGCCTGTGGAGCAACCATGAGGCAGACGCAGCACTCAACGAGGCCGCAACGGGCGCGCAAGAGCTACTCGAAAGACACTTCACCTTCGCCACACGCAGCGGCCATCTGCTGCTTTGCGAGACATCAACCACCCGCCTGCGCATCAACCGTCAGACCTGCGTGCTGTTCAGTTTCCGCGACATTACCGCACGCACCCAGGCGGAAGCCGCCCTGCGCGCGTCCGAGGACAAGTTCGCAAGAGCCTTCAGAGGCAGCCCAGATGCCATCACCATCAGCGAGAAACTGACCGGACGTTATCTGGAGGTAAACGACGGGTTTTGCCGCCTGACCGGCTATCGCGAGCAGGACGCCATCGGACACAGTGCAGACGAACTCAACCTCTGGGTGGAGCCAGGCCAGCTCGAGGAGCTGATTTACCAAATGGACCAGCAAGGCGGGGTCTACCATCGAGAGCTGGGCATGCGCAATCGCGCGGGAAGCGAATTGACCGTAGCCGTATCTGCCCAGCCGCTGAACGTAGAGGGACTGCAGTGCGTTCTGCTTACGGCGCGAGACGTCACCGAACACAAACGCATTGAAGCCAAGGTCAAACATCTGGCTTACCACGATGCACTGACCAACCTGCCAAACCGGTTGCTGCTAAGTGATCGACTGGGTCAGCTCAATGCGCTCTATCAACGCCACGCTCTGCGTGGCGCACTGCTGTTTTTCGACCTGGATCACTTCAAGCATATCAACGACTCGCTCGGGCACTCCTGTGGTGATGCCGTACTGCAGGAGGTCACCCGCCGCCTGCTCGGCCGCGCCCGTGCTGAAGACACCGTGGCCCGGCTGGGCGGAGACGAATTTGTTGTACTGCTCAGCGGCCTGCACTCCAGCGGTACAGCCTTGCGCCAGGAGGTGGCCAATACTGCGCAGGCGTTGCTTGATACCATTTCCGAGCCAATGCAGATTGAAGGTCACGCCCTGCGACTCAGCGCCAGTATCGGTATTGCCCTGATCCCGGAACATGGCGACAGCGCCGAAGACCTGCTCAAGCGCGCAGATATCGCGCTCTACCGGGTCAAAGAGGACGGTCGCGACGGCATTGCCTTCTTCGAACAGGCCATGCAGGTCGCTGCCAGCGAACGCCTGGCCATCGAGTCGGAGCTGCGCAAGGCCTTCAGTGACAACCAGCTGAGGCTGCACTACCAGCCGCAGGTAGTCTACGGCAGCCAGAAGATTCTCGGTGCCGAGGCCCTGCTGCGCTGGCAGCATCCTGAACGCGGCCTGATTGGTCCATCAGCGTTTATCGACGTCTTGGAGCAAAGCAGCCTGATCTTTGATGCCGGCCGCTGGATTCTTGCCCGGGCCTGCGAGTGCATCGCCGGGCTGCTGACAGATCAACTGGTCAACCCCGACACATTCTGCCTCAGCGTAAACATCAGCCCCAGGCAATTCCGCCATCCCAACTTCGTGGGCGACGTGTTGGGTGCTATCCGCCAGCATGCCATCCCGACACGCTGCCTGAGCCTGGAAATCACCGAAGGTATCGTCATTGAAAACATCAACGACACCATCGACAAGATGAACGAACTGCGCCAGCACGGCGTGCATTTCTCCATTGATGACTTCGGCACCGGCTACTCCTCGCTCAGTTACCTCAAGCGACTGCCAGTCGACCTGCTGAAGATCGATCAGTCGTTCGTGCGCGACTGCACCGGCAATGCCAACGATGCCGAGATTATTCGCGCCATCATCGCCATTGCCTCCAGCCTGCATATGGATCTGATCGCCGAAGGCGTGGAAACCCGCGACCAGTTGAACTTCCTCCACGCCCAGGGCTGCGACCAGTTCCAGGGCTACCTGTTCAGCCCGCCGGTGGACGAGCACCGCTTTCGCGAGCTGCTGGCAAGCGGCGGCTTTGCACAACAGCACTGAAGCGCCAAGCCGGTCACAAAGCTGACGTTTCGAGGCGAGCTACGGGAACCGGATCAGGCCGACAGCAGTCCATATGCGCATACACCGCAAGATCGCGGACACAGTCATAGACATAAAGGAGTATCCATCATGAACAAGTCTATGTTGACGGGCATTCTGGTCGGCGCGGCTCTGGCCACGGCCGGCGGCGCCATTGCCGGTTACACCGCCTTTGCGGACAGAACTCCCACCGAGGCTGACGTTCTTGATGTTGTCGAGATCACCCAGACCCAGCGTACCCCGCGCGAAGTCTGCAACGATGTCGCCGTCACCCGGCAGAAGCCGGTACAGGACCAGAATCGAATTCTTGGCACGATCGCCGGCGCTGTAGTGGGTGGCGCGCTGGGTAATCAGGTAGGCGGCGGCAACGGCAAGAAGATTGCCACTGTAGCCGGCGCCGCAGCCGGTGGTTACGCAGGCAACCGCATCCAGGAAAACATGCAGAACAACAGCACCTACACCACCACCGAGCGCCGCTGTGAGACCGTCTACGACAGCCACGATGAAGTGGTTGGCTATAACGTCAAATACCGCATCGGTGACGAAACCGGTACCGTGCGCATGGACCACAAACCCGGCGCTACCATCCCGCTAAAAGATGGCGAGCTGGTGCTGAGCAGCAACTGATCATTGCTGGCGGTAAACGAAGCCGCAGCGCGCAAGCGTTGCGGCTTTTTTGCTGCCCCCACGAAAACCGCAGGGGCGCGACATGACGCGACCGCCGCCCCAAGGCATACCAAAAAAGCCGGCCACGGCATGCGGCGGCCCTACGCCAATCCCTCGGTACTTTCCCTGCACAACGCCAGCCAGCGCTCCACCCCGGCGCTGCGAAACTTCTGCCGGTGCAGAGCGAAGTAAAACCGGCGATGAAAGTCCCGATGGGGCACCGGCAGCGGTACCAGCCGGCCGCGCTTGAACGCATCCACCAGGGTAATCTCGGACAGGCAGCCCACACCAAGCCCTGCCTCCACCGCCCGCTTGATGGCTTCGGTGTGCTGCAACTCCAACTTGATATTCAGCTCGGGTAGCAGGCCGTGCATCGCCCACTCAAAGTGCTGGCGGGTACCGGAACCGGGCTCACGCACGATCCAGGCAGCGCTGAGCAAATCGTCGTCGGTCAGCCAGGGCTTGCCGGCCAGCGGGTGATCCGGTGCACAGAACACCACCAGTTCGTCGTCACGCCAATGGATCATCTCCAGATCAGGGTGTCGACTCTCCCCTTCGATCAGCCCCAGATCCAGCTCAAAGTTGGCCACCTTGCGCACGATGGCCTCGGTGTTCGCCACCTCCAGCTCGACCCGCGCGCCGGCCTGCTCGCCCATATAACGGGCCATAATCTCGACCGCCAGATAGTTGCCGATACTGAGTGTCGCGCCGACCCGCAGGTGACCGAACTCCTGGTGCCGGGCCAGCGCACTCTCCAGACCGCGCGCCTGCTCAAGCAGTGCCTCAGCCCGCGGCCTGATGCTTTCGCCCAGCTCGTTCAGCTGCAATCGCTTGCCTACCCGATCAAACAACTGCACATCAAACTGGCTTTCAAGATCCTTCAATGCACTGCTGGCCGCCGACTGCGACATCGACAGGCTGGCCGCTGCACGCGTGAGGTTTTCATGGAAGGCCGTGGCAAGGAATACCTCAAGCTGGCGAAGGGTGTATTTCATAATCGGTTTTCCCGAATAGTCATATATGAATTATCCGTTTAGCCGATAGATTAACCCCGCGTAGACTCGCCGACCAAGAGATCTTCACTACTGGAGGCGTCATGTCAGGCTTCAACACCGAAAAAGTACTCAGCGTGCACCACTGGACAGACACTCTGTTCAGCTTCAGGACCACCCGTGATCCCGGTTTCCGTTTCAAGAACGGTCACTTCATCATGATCGGTCTGGAAGTCGAAGGCCGCCCGCTGATGCGCGCCTACAGCATCGCCAGCCCGAACCACGAAGACACGCTGGAGTTCTTCAGCATCAAGGTGCCGGATGGCCCTTTGACCTCGCGCCTGCAGAACATCAATGCTGGCGACCAGATCATGATCAGCCGCAAGCCCACCGGCACGCTGGTGCTGGATCACCTGATCCCGGGCCGCAACCTGTATCTGCTCAGCACCGGTACCGGTCTGGCGCCGTTTATCAGCATCATCCAGGACCCGGAAACCTACGAGCAGTACGACAAGGTGATCCTGACTCACGGCTGCCGCAACGTCAGCGACCTGGCCTATCAGGATCTGATCAACGACGTGCTGCCCAATAACGAGTACTTCGGCGATCTGGTACGTGAAAAGCTGATCTACTACCCGACGGTGACCCGCGAGCCGTTTCGCAACCAGGGCCGCCTGACCGACCTGATGAGCAACGGCAAGCTGTTTTCCGACATCGGCCTGCCGCAGTTCGATCTGGAACAGGATCGCTTCATGCTGTGCGGCAGCCCGAGCATGCTCAAGGACTGCTGCGAGATTCTCGACGCCAACGGCTTCAAGGAAGCCCGCCACGGCGACCAGGGCCACTACGTGATTGAGCGCGCCTTCGTCGAGAAATAAAGCCCCAGGTGTAACGAAAAAGGCCCCGGTGCTTTCGCACCGGGGCCTTTTCTATGCCCTGCTTCCGCGCGGGCCAGCGACGAACCAGATAATCAACCCCAGCAGTGGCAACAGCACCACCAGCAGAATCCACAACAGCTTCATGCCCATCTCGGAGCGACTCTGCAAAATATTGATGATGGCCCAGATATCCCCGATCAAGATCAGCAGCCCAAGCAGACCGCCACCCGTTCCCATATTCATTGCCTTCCCCCTTGGCGTTGGTGTGTCCAACACACTATAGATCATGCGGAGAAGTCAGATATCCAATGGCAACAAGCCCGACAGCGTTGGCGCTTCAAGCGGATGGTACGTCAATGCCGAGTCTTCGGCTGCGCTGTCCTGCCAGCGGCAGTCAGTACCGGCGGCGGGCAAGATGGCCTGCTCAAGGCCTGCAGGCAGAGAAATACGGTCACCCGCGCGCAGCGCAATCACCATTGCCCAAGCGCCGGTACCAAGGCATAACCGCAGCCGTCCAGCCTGGACCGTTCGCACCACAGCGCCGCAGCAAAACAGGTTCGCCTCGGTGAGCTGCTCTTCCACCTGCTGGTAGGCCGGCATGCCATGAGCATCATGTATGCGGCTGACAGCGGCGGACTGAGGCTCGGCATCTGCAATGGTCAGCGACAGCCCCCTCTCCTGCAGCGCGCACTGGATATCCTCAAGATGGGTCAGCACCCGTCGAGGGCACTGCAGATCACCACCGTCGTATATTGCCAGTATGCTCATCAATCCCCCGTGTTCAGTCCGCTTCTCGCAGCCGCAGGCTCAGGATGACCGCCGCAGCCAATGCTGCCAGAGCCGCCACCCCGAATGTCAGCGTGGCGCCAACGCCCTGCCAGGCATATCCTGAATACAGCGCCCCCAAGGCACCGCCCACGCCCGCCAGCGTCGCATAAAGCGCCTGCCCCTGTCCCTGATACCTTTCGCCAAAGCGTTGCTGAACGAAGTGAATGGCGGCTACATGGAAGGCGCCAAAGGTGGCCGCGTGCAAGATCTGGGCAAAAATCAGCACGGACAAATGATCGGCCAGGGTGCCGAGCAATACCCAGCGCAATGACGCGATCAGGAAACTGGCGACCAGCAGCGCCCGCAGGCTGAACACACCCAGCACCCGATGCATGACGAGAAACAGCAGGATTTCCGCAACCACCCCAAGCGCCCAGAGCGCGCCGATCAACCCGCGCCCATAGCCCAGCGCTTCCAGGTGAATACTCAGGAAGGTGTAATACGGCCCGTGCGAGAGCTGCATCAGCGCCACACAGAGGAAAAAGGCTGGAACACCCGGCCGCCACAGTCGCCGGAGGAAGCCGTCAGCGTGCTCCTGCGCAGCGGCAGGTTGCTGCGGTGGCGCTGGCACCAGCGCGCTGCACAGACTGATCAACAGCATGATGCCGAGCATGGCCATGGGATAAACCCCCATCCCCTCGCGCTGCAGCAGCATGCCGAGCAGAACGACGGTAAGGATGAACCCCACTGAGCCCCAAAGCCGGAGCTGACTGTAACGGGAGGACTGGCTACCCAGATGCGCCAGAGTAATGGCCTCGAACTGCGGCAGCACGGCATGCCAGAAGAAACTGTGCAGGGCCATGATCGCCGCCAGCCACCAGTAGTCCTGCCGCCAGAAAATGCCGGCAAACGTCAGCGCCGTCAGCAGCGCGCCCACCCGCACAATCAACAGGCGCTGACCTGTCGCATCGCCCAGCCAACCCCAGAGATTGGGCGCAATGCAGCGCATCAGCATCGGAATGGCAACCAGCTCGCCAATGCGCGCGGGCTCAAACCCGAGGGACTCGAAATACAGTGAGAGAAAAGGCGCTACTCCGCCCAACAGGGCGAAGTAGGCAAAATAGAAACCGGACAGCCGCCAGTACGGCAGCGGAGAACCCGCGACGGCGCTCACGGCTGACCGTGCCGACTCAAAGCTGGCCCAGTACCGGGGTCGTCACCTTCACATCGGCGTTCTGCGCGCGGTGGCGCAGCAGATGATCCATCAGCACCAGCGCCATCATCGCCTCGGCGATAGGGGTTGCGCGGATGCCGACGCAAGGGTCATGGCGGCCCTTGGTAATGACGTCCACCGGCTCACCATTGACGTCGATCGAGCGGCCCGGTGTGGTGATGCTGGAGGTCGGTTTCAGCGCCAGACTGGCGACAATCGGCTGACCGGAGGAAATACCACCCAATACGCCACCGGCCTGATTGCTGAGGAAGCCTTGCGGAGTCAGCTCGTCACGGTGTTCGGTGCCGCGCTGGGCAACCGAGGCGAAACCCGCGCCGATTTCGACGCCCTTGACCGCGTTGATGCTCATCAGCGCATAGGCCAGCTCCGCATCCAGACGGTCAAAGATCGGCTCACCCAGCCCCGGCGGCACGCCTTCGGCGACGACGGTAATTTTGGCGCCGACCGAATCTTGATCACGGCGCAACTGATCCATGTAGGCTTCCAGTTCGGCAATCTTGTCCGGATCAGCGCTGAAAAATGCGTTGTCGTTGACACCATCCCAGCTCTTGAACGGAATCTCGATCGGACCCAGCTGACTCATGTACCCGCGTACCTGAACGCCCTGGGTTGCAAGATACTTCTTGGCAATCGCACCGGCGGCGACACGCATCGCTGTTTCACGCGCCGACGAACGGCCACCGCCGCGGTAATCGCGCAGGCCGTACTTGTGGTGGTAGGTGTAATCGGCGTGGGCCGGACGGAACAGATCCTTGATCGCCGAGTAGTCCTTGGACTTCTGATCGGTGTTGCGAATCAGCAGACCAATCGGGCAACCGGTGGTCACGCCCTCAAATACGCCAGACAGGATCTCGACCTCATCGGGTTCCTGACGCTGGGTGGTGTGGCGGCTGGTGCCGGGCTTGCGGCGATCCAGATCACGCTGCAGGTCTTCGCTCGACAGCGGCAGGCCGGGAGGGCAGCCATCCACAATGGCGACCAGAGCCGGGCCGTGGCTTTCGCCAGCCGTGGTAACAGTGAAGAGAGTACCAAGCGTGTTTCCAGACATACCAAGAACCTGAGCTGAACATGGGCAGTGCGGCAGTATACCCGCTGGCCGATAGCGGTGACAGCCTGAAGTCCGCCCGTTAGGCTACCCCCTTTTGCCGGAGCCACCCAATGAGCGAGCTGTTGCCGCTGCTGCTGCCCGAAAACCTTGCCCCGCAGTGGGCGCTACTGCTGATTCTGACAGCCGCGCTGACCTCCGCTGTCACTGCGGCCATGGGCGCCGGTGGCGGTGTCATGCTGCTGGCCGTGATGGCGCTGGTCATGCCGGCAGCCGCCATTATCCCGGTGCACGGCATGGTCCAGCTGGGCTCCAACGCCAATCGCGTGCTGCTGACCTGGCGAGACGTCAACTGGCGAGTAATCGCCTGGTTTGCTCCCGGCGTCATCCTCGGCGCATATGCCGCCAGCCTGCTGCTGGTGCGTCTGCCACTGGAGCTGGTTCAACTCAGCATCGCCGCATTCATCCTTGTGCTGTGCTGGGGGCCGGCGATCCCCAAGGTTGCCACCGGCCCCGTTGGCACCCTGCTCGCCTCCACCGTCACCAGTTTTGTCAGCCTGTTTGTTGGCGCCACCGGCCCGCTGGTTGCCGCCTTCATCAAACAGCAGCAGTCACACCGCCGGCTGCAAACGGTTGCCACCTTTGCCGCCGCCATGACCCTGCAGCATCTGCCCAAGGCCTTTGCCTTTACGGCTGCCGGCTTCATCTTTCACGACTGGCTGGCACTGATAGCGGCCATGATTGCGGCAGGTGCAGGCGGTACATGGCTCGGCCTGCATCTGCTGAGACGCATGAGCGACCAGCATTTTGGTCGAATCTTCAACCTGGTGCTTACCCTGCTCGCCATTCGACTTGCCTGGGAAGCTGTTCACAACTGGCTGGCATGAGCCGCTGCATGCAGGTATTTATGTTACAGAATGGCGCTGCGCGGCCGATAAACCCGGAGTGAAATGCGCGACAATGCATTCGCAAAATGCCAGGAACCCCCAATGAGCCCAACCGACACGCTGGATGAAGGAGTTGCAACGGAGCACTCAGCCCCGAAGGATCCGTTCGCCCGCGCCAAGCCGTCGGACTCCTACTGGGTCCAGTTAAAGCCGGTATTCAAGGCTCGCATCCTGGTGCATCCCGAACGCCTGGCCCAGATCGCTGTAACCCAGGAAAGTATCGCCTCGCTGGAATTGCTGCGCCTGCAGGTACGCTTTGAAGGAGAGCCGCTGCCGGAAACGGGCAACCGCATGGAAGTAATGGTGGACCACAAGCGCAAGCGCGTGCGCTTCGGCCCGGTGGACGGTGTGCAGATAGTGCCTGCCCAGCGTGGCCTTGGCACTTTCATGCTGGCCCAGCTGATTCACTGGTGTCAGCGCTACTGCGGCGACTACGCCGTCACCCCCATTGCCCTGCACAACAGCGACTCTGCCAACGAAGACGCTCGCAGCGCACGCGACGCCATTCTCAGCCGAGCCGGTTTTACCATCACGCCGATCGAGAGTGAGCCCGGTGCTGCGCTGGCTCAGGCCAACCGGGTTAACGACCTGATAGGCAGCTGGAACACCGAACGCATACAGCCGCTGCAGATCAACACCCTGCTGGCTCAACTGCGCGAAACCGAAGCCCTCAATCAGAAACAGGAAGGGCGAATCAACCAGCTGCAGGCCGCCATCGCCAGTTACAAACGCTCAGACTTGAGCAACCGCTTTGCCATCGGCTGTCTGATCGCCTTCTCGATCTTTCAGGCGTTGATGCTGCTGTGGGTCGTACTGCGCTGAGCCAGACGCCAGGAACGCTTACAGGCTCTCGGCAAACAGTGACTGGAAATGACGGCACTGCTCTGCACTCAGCACAAACACACCGTGCCCACCGTGCCGGAACTTGACCCACTCAAAATCCACCTCGGGCCATTCGGCCATCACATGGACCATGCTGTTGCCAACCTCGATCACCAGCACGCCATCCTCGGTCAGATAGTCCGCCGCTTCCGCCAGCATCCGGCGCACCAGATCCAGTCCGTCGTCGCCGGCCGCCAGCCCCATTTCGGGCTCGTGGCGATACTCATCCGGCAGCGAGTCCATGTCTTCGGCATCCACATAGGGCGGATTGCTGACGATCAGATCAAAACGCTCACCTGCCAGCCCGTCAAACCCGTCGGACCAGCGCGCCTCGACACGCTCGCCCAGCTCGTGCATCTCGATATTCTGCTCGGCAACCGCCAGTGCATCGGACGACAGATCCGCCAGCACCACCTCGGCCTCCGGGAAGGTATACGCACAGGCAATGCCGATACAGCCGCTGCCGGTACACAGATCCAGAATGCGTTCGGGGTCGCGCTCCAGCCAGGGTTCAAAGCGGCTTTCAATCAACTCGGCAATCGGCGAGCGCGGCACCAGCACGCGGTCATCAACAATAAAATCCAGACCTGCAAAGCGTGCGTGACCGGTCAGATAAGCCGCCGGCATACGCAGACGAATGCGCTCCTCAAGCAACGCTACCACCGCATCGCGCTCCTCGTCCGTAACCCGGCATTGCAGATAGTCCTGCGGGGTCTCCCAGGGCAGGTAAAGTGCATGCAGGACCAGTAGCCGCGACTCATCCCAGGCGTTGTCGGTGCCGTGGCCAAAAAAAAGCTCGGCCTGATGGAAGCGGCTCACGCCCCAACGGACGAGATCCTGGATGCTCTGCAGTGCAGCGTGTTCGCTCATGGGTCAATCCTTGTCTGGTTCAGGCCGCCATTCTACCTTGCCGAGCGCCGACGACCAGCGGGCGGGGCAAAATCGGTAACAACGCCGCCAGCTCATTTGCATCCGGCTGCTGTTACACTTCGGTTTTTGCGCGATGATCAGCAGCATGACACAGGACTCTTTCTCCGACGACGATCTCGACCTGTTCCGGCAGGCCGTCAAGGGCGCCAGGCCCATCAAGCACCAGCAGGCCGACGTTGGCAAACCGCCGCGCGACCGCGCCAACATTGCCGCAAGCCGCCAGCGCGCGACCGTCAGGCAGAACGAGGTGGTGGTCGATGGTTTGTCCGATCAGTTCGTGATTGACGTAGACCCGGAACAGGAACTGGCCTGGGCCTCCAATGGCGTGCAAGACTCCCAACTGCGCAAGCTGAAGCAGGCGCATATCCCGTTTGACGGCTCAATCGATCTGCACGGTCTGACTATCGAGCGCGCCCGCGAACAGCTCTGGGCGTTTCTGGCCGAAGCTGTAAAACAGGAAATCCGCTGTGTGCGCGTCACCCACGGCAAGGCCCGTCGCCTTGATGGCCGCAAACCGATGATGAAGAGCCACGTCAACACCTGGCTACGCCAGCACGACAGCGTCCTCGCGTTCGCCTCGTGCATACCGCGCCACGGCGGCACGGGCTCGGTCTATGTATTGCTGCGCAGAACCATGCTTGAAGGAAGGGATGACTGACCACCAGCTGGAAGCTGGAAGCTGGAAGCTGGAAGCTGGAAGCTGGAAGAAAGGATGATGTGGTATCGCAACCAAGGCAAACGGTTCCTCGGCCGCTGACCGTGGACACGCCCGCAAGGCGCATCCACTAGCCTGTACATACCCCGCGATTACTCACCAAAACCGACGAAGTTAGCCACATCAGCCACTTCGCGCCGACGCGACACCACTGCGTTGGCCGGAAAACTCTCATCCGGGTAACCCATCGCCACACAGATAATGATCACCTGATCATCCGGAATGCCAGCATGCTCGCGCACCACCGGCGAGTGCATGATGCCCTGACTGTTCACCACACATCCAAGACCACGCGACCAGGCCGCGTTGACCAGGCCGTTCACCTGAGCGCCGCAGTCAAACTGGGCAATGTCGCCCTCGCGCAGCTGACGGTCGTAGGTCACGACGATGGACACCGGCGCATCAAACTGGCGGAAGCCGCGCAGCACCCAGTCCTGACGCTTCTCCTTGTCGTCACGGGCAATGCCCATGGCTTCGAACAACTGCACGGCAATCTCGACCTGACGCTGACGATGCAGACCCTCATAACTCCCGGAATCGCGGGTTTCCTTTGAGGGCTTTACGCCGGTGATCATGCGCTCGGTATTCTCCGCGCGAACGCGATCCAGCGGCTCGCCGGTCAAGACATGCAGGTGCCACGGCTGCGAGTTCATCGACGACGGCGCCCGGATCGCCAGACCAATAACCTCTTCCAGCACCGCGCGCGGAACCGGCTCAGGCTTGAATGCCCGGATACTGCGTCGCCCCAGCACCACATCATCGTAATTCATTGTTGTTCTCCCACGACAAATCCTGCCCAAAGCGCATGCCTCGGGGTCATTGGGAGCGGACGTTAGCACAGCACAAGGCGCAACTGATGCGGGTCAGCCGGTTGAAATGGCGGGGTATCACATCGCTGGATAACGCAGGGATTACTACCAGCAGCCAGCGCCCTGTCACCATCCCCACCAGTGTTGAACCTTCAGCACATAGCGCCAGACAGCACCCAGCAACGACGGAAACAGCAGCGGAAACAGCAGCGCGGCCAGGGCAAACGCAACAACAGTGACAACCAGATAGCGGCTGTCGAGGAAGCCACCCCAGAACGCCAACTCCTTGTTGAGGCCCAGCCAGATCAGTGCAGCCGTGGGAACGGAAAAGATCAGCGAGGCGAGCATACTGAGCAGACGCATTTGCAGAGAAGGGTTAACAACAGCGCGTTTGGACATATTCAACCGGTTTCATCCATGAATAACGAGCTTAATCATCGGCGATGACCGTCTCACAAGCAACGCACGGCATCCCACCAATGCCCTGTGCTAGAGTAGCCATTCGAATCCAACCCGGGTAACCCACATGTTTGTATATGTTCTCATCGCCTGCGACCGTCTTGATGAAAAGCAGGAAAAAAAGCTCAGACAGAACCTGCCGGCGCTGCAAGCCGCCCTGCAGACCTACGCCGATGAGAATGCTGATAACCACGCCATTCTGATCAATGACTGCGACAGCGACGACTGCGAAGACTGGCAGCTGGGCATCAGCCAGCAAGTCAAGAAACCGCTTCACCTGAACCCGCCGGTAAACCTGTTCAACAGTCTCGCCGAGCAGTACGACATCGATTGCGAAGTGGGATTCATCGAAGACGATACCCGCGAAGCCGTCAGCTACTTCGGCAAGCACGAAGGACGCGGCGAGGCCTTCCTGATCGCCGGATATCTGGGAATCTGACCCCAGCCCTGCGCAGGCCCGAACTCCGTCAGCGCTGAAGCACTACACGATTGCGGCCTGCAGCCTTGGCTTCATACATGGCCCTGTCCGCACGGCCGATGGCGTCCTCGACCGGCATTGAGCCCGCCAGCGCCGCCACTCCGAACGAGGCCGTGACCTGAATATCGGCAAACTCGAAATCCAGCCGGGCGATGGACAGTCTCAACCGATCCATGATCTCGCCCGCCTGTTCCACAGTGGTATCAGGCATGCAGACGATAAACTCCTCACCGCCATAGCGATAAATGCGGTCATAGGGCCGCAGATGCGCCTTGACGCACTGCACCACATCAACCAGGACCACGTCACCGGCTACGTGGCCGTAGGTGTCATTCACCTTTTTGAAGTGATCAAGGTCCAGTAGCGCCAGAGCACAGGCCTGCCTGCCCCGCTCCACCAGCGCCTGCTGTTTGCGCAGTTCAGTCAGCAAGCCCCGCCGCGTCTGAATTTCGGTAAGCGGATCACGGTTGCTGGCAACCTCGGCAAACCGGTCCCGGGCATTCAGCACCGATAACCGCATCGTCTCCCGGCAACGCTCAAAAAAGTCCCATTCTGCCGGCGGAATCACCAGGCCATCCGCCGACAGTTGCAGTAACTTCCGAGCCTCGCTATGTACCACCTCATGCGCCTTTTGCAGCGCAACGTACTCATCCCGGTCATCGAGCAGGCGAGCAGCGTCACCCGCCAGCCACCTGCCGAAGGAGCAATGCAAGTGCGCATCAACGCACAGATCCGCCCGCTCCGCGGGCACGTGCGCAATTAAAACCTTGAGCAGATTTCTAAACCACTGATCGTGAAGATAAATGGCGTGATCCAGCTCAAGAATACCCAACTGCAACTCATGATTGGTCAAGGCATCCAATGCGGTAACTCTCTTCGGAGACAAGGTCCCACGTGCATGACAGCGAAAGCCAAAAACCGGCAGCCCTCGTAGCTGCAGGCCTACCGGTACCGTCAGGCTAGATAATACTGCTTAAATTCATCAGCGGGCTCACGATCGGAAAAGAGATAGACCGCGTTGCCGATAGGGTCCGTAACCGAGAACCCCCTGTCACCCCAAGGATGATCCTCCAGCGGCATGGCAACCTTCAAACCGGCCTCAACCAGCCTGGCGTGCTCAGCATCAACGTCATCAACCTTGAAATTGAGCATCACACCCGTGCCGGCAAACACCGGCATCCCCTCCTGAGGCTGCATAAATTGCAGCGTCGGGCCATCAGCACCGATGCGCAGATTGACATACCAGCCGCAATCGAAAATAGCGTCTGCCGAAAAGTAGCGGGTGTAGAAGTCACGGCAGGCCGCGACGTCATTGGTGCAAAAGCAGGGGGATAGATCAGTGATGTTCATGATGACTAACCATTCTTCGTATCAGCTTGCGGACAGGAGTCGGGCAATAGCCCGACCCCGTATATGCCGTGCACGGCTCTAGCTGCCAGTTAAAGCAACTTTAGTTGACAACTAACGCCTCAATCCAAATAGAAACAAGTGCACTATATGGGACCGGTTGATTAAAATACGAAAGCGGATCATTTATATGCAATACGGGCTCTACACCACCAAAGCCATTCGGTACAAATGACATTCCAGTCAATACAACAACGTGCGACGACATCTGACCAGAACTAACGTGCAATATTATTGCTCGGCCAGAGCTTAAAGCTTGATACAAAGTCATTGGATCCGTAGGCGGTGCCAAAGCACTAAAGCGCCCTCCAAACTGACCTATCAAGTATTGAATCTGTTGCATAGAACCTGTTCTAACACAGGCTGGATTACCTATTCCGGCACAACAATAATTTGGATGAGCGTTATTAGCCATTGCAACTAACGCACATTGGGCAGGCGTCTGTGCCGCCCCTCTTGTCGCATAAATTATTTGCTGCGCCACCGCAGCCCAACACCAAACGTGCGTTTCCTGTTGGATATTTGGGATCGGCAAATTTACCGGCGGCGGAATCGGCTGACCTCTAACACTAGCCGACAGAAAAAGCATGAAGATAAATATGAGTTTTTTCATTTTCAGCTCCTGTCGATGTTTGATTATTCTCGAACTCTAAAGCCCCGACCAATTGAGTTACATAATGGAAAGTTATTGCGATAAAAAAACACAACGATACCGCGATAATTTTGGCACGTAGCTTGCTCCGCGTGCATCGGATTGGTAGATGATACCTGCATTACGCCAGCAATCGATAAGACGTTATCTATACTTTGCCGGCAGCTGCTCTTTGACCTGTTTATAGAACCTTTCATCTTGAATGAACTTTATCACCCATGGCATATATCTGCTTTTCGATGAGCTTCTTTCACTAGCCTTTTTAACCGCATCAGAACCCAGAAAAATAATTAACGCGCTAATTAAATCTATAAATGCAAAGAATCTTTCAACGGGAATACTCGTCTCTAATTCGCTGGCGTAATCATCTACATCGCCAATACTTTCCACCTTATCCAATAATATATCAACATCAGACAAGGTTAGATTTTCAATAAGCCCTGCGACCTCCTTCTTGACACCCTTCTTGATAATATATCCTTCAAATATTTTATTTATTCTTTCTTCTGTGTTCATTTATTCGCTCCGAAGGCTGCCAAAAAATTCAACTAACGCCGCCAACACGCGCGACTTTGTAGTGAAGGAAAAGCCGCAACGAAAAAAATGTCGCCGTGATTGGCCTTGTTAGCGACTTTCATCTTGTGGAAAATTTGTGATGAACATTGGCAATGGCCGATTTCCGACAAGCACTTCTATCAGTCCTCGTCTCAGTGCTGCCTGCTCATCTTCAGTTTCTCCGTGCGCGCGAGGCGAATAAGACGAATTCTTGATGTGGGTTTTATCGAAATCATAGTTTAAAACGCGAGCCATCTTATGAAGAAGTTCAACAAGCAGATCTACGCGCTTTACTCCCCACTGATCTATAGGGATCGTAGAATTATTGAGTAGGTCGAGGTACTCCTTCCAAGCATCAATGACATCCCTTTCCTTTTTGTTGTTTTTATCAAACTCTAGATCAATTCTATTAAGCGCTTCCACATGCGCCCACGAAACCGTATATGCTCGCGTGGCCATCAGCGTTTTGAAGATATTGACCTTTCTCTCCCTGATTTCCTTTTGGTTATCAAGGTAGCGAGTTAGTCGTACTGCCACAACGGGACCAAGAAACACTGCTGCGATCATTAGCCAGTCGGCTATAGTCATACTGTTCTCCGTGTTTTATCGCTAACGCCGTAAGCAGGCGTGTGAAAACCAGAGCGAGGCGTCGGTTTTTACGTCGCACTGCCTTACCTTGTTATGTGCCTGTCCCACACGACACTGAAGGCTAAGCCATGCCTGCATGGACAACCCGAATAGCTCTCTCAACGAACTGGCGTAATTCACCATCGATGATTTGCACTTGATCTGCGGAAGGGTTTGTGTCGTGATGGAATTGACCCGCGTAACTATTAATTTCATTTAGCTCCACGGTAATGTTCTGCGCGTGGGTAAGTGGGCTATTTTGTGGGGCGTTGTCGATAGCCTGAATTACCTGCCCGAACAGCAAGCCACTATCTACCATACCAGGGAATCGGCGATGCAAATACCCTTCAAGCATCGGTCTAATTGATCTCGCAACTTCCATGCTGCTTTGAGACACTCCGTTTAGATATTCGCCAAGCACTCGATGGCATTTGAAGTATGAGCTTTCACACTCTTTATCAACGTCAACTGCATCAAAATCACTATAACGGTTTGCGACAGTTTTCAATTTCAAACACGCAATATCCTGCGGCGTGCTTCCACGCAAAATTTCGTCCCGCAGACCGCGCATGAAATGAATATCGTGAACCAATACAATTAGTTGTTCGCAGTTATCATGAACTCGCTTCAATATGGTACGAGTTTGTTGCTTACGATTGAGGTCAAAGCTGCACATGGGGTCGTCAATCACCACGACCTTAGTTGCCAGATCAGTTCTTGACTCCACAGATGCGATAAAAAAAGCAAAGGCCAAAGTCCTCTTATCGCCCTCACTTAGCGAGGTCTTAAAGTCCGGAACCCCGCCAGCTAATTCAATGTTGGCTCCTCGCATGTGTAGGTTGTAGTTACTTCGTAGACCTCCCCTGTAGTTGAAGTCTATGTTAGGTATCGAGAATTGCGCACCAAATGCACGTAGCAACTGATTAATCCTGTCCTTGTAGCGCTCAAGTGTTGCTTGCATGATCGCGTTCAAAGCATCTTTTTTCAGTTGCTTCTCAGCCTGCTTTGCAGACTCTTGAGCAAGTGCCGCGTCAAGCTGAGAAAAAATATCAATAACTTCTTGCCTATATCTGGTCTTGACCAGTTCTAGGCCTGCAATTTGGCTACGCAATTCGTCAGCGTTTACCGTAGCCAGACTAACCTTGTACGCATCAATTTGCCTGATTGCAGCGTCTATCCCGACATTACAATCCCTAACAGATCCCAGAATTTGCTCCCAGATGGCATCCAGCTCTTGTTTTTCTTCGTCGGAGCCGACCGCTTCAAGCAAGTTTGCCTCCTTGGAGCCTCTTAAAGCTTCAAGACGCCCTCTGATTTCAGAGAGCGCACGCTTCGCCGCATCGGAATCGAGTTCCGGGGCTTGTATTTCTAGATGCTCCTGCCATCCGTCAATGATCGCGCTAGCGGTTGAGAAATTCGCGTTAAGTCTTTCAATAATTGCTTCTGAAGTAGCGCTCGATATGAGTTGCGTAAGTTCAGCCACTGAGGTCTTGAGCCGATTGTAATCCTGATTAAAGTAGCTTCGATAAGCTTCAATGAGCTCGACACCAGCAAGCGATTGATTGCAATAAGGGCAATTTTCATCGCTTCCATAGTCACGCCCATCACTAATCCACTTTTCAAGATTTGGCTGGCCATGCAGGTCTAAATGTTGCTTGACACGTTGCTCCGCTGCCAAGTCAATATCAGCTAAAGAACCTTCAAACGTCTCAAAAATACGATCAACATTAAAAGTTGGAACTTCCAATAGCTTTGGCAGAGCTTTGGCTTGGATGAGACCTATGTTCTGAGCCTCTACGATTCGTTCATTTAGGCTAGCGATCTGGGCGTCTGCATCCGTCACCTCGACCAAATCTCGAAACTGTGGAAGTGAAATACCACGATGAAATCCGGCCAGTTGATTATGTAGATCTCGAACTGCTTGGGTTGCCGCAATCGCGTCAGCGTCTGCTTGATCGTATTCGTGCTGAGCGTTTACTGCGTTGGTGCCTAAGGCGAATTGCAGAAGATTCCTTCTTTGATCAGTTGTTACTTGACCTCCCGCATATACGTTCTTCTCCACGAAATCGGCATCAAATACCAAAAGCTCAGAATTCGGATGATCCCAAGTTGAGTTTGTGAACCTTGAATGCTGCCCGTTAGAGAATTGGAAATGAACTTCTGGCTGTTGGTTGCCGTCTATCGTGCGGCGGCGGGTTATCAGATCGGGATCGTTTGAGGAACAAGAACGGAAGATTGACGCGAGAGTAGACTTGCCCACTCCGTTATCGGCGTAGATAAGGCTCGCCTTCCTAAGACCATGCTGCCGACCGTCTGCATCGTGAAGCAGACCGACGCCCTTAATCCGGTGAATTCTTTCTAGCATTCTTTAGTTCCACTCTATTTCTGACAAAACGTCTAGCCTCTGATACTTTTGCACCCAGATTACGAGGAAAGACACATAACAGCTGATTGGACCGACGGCTTCATAACTGCATATGAGTGACTTCCTCATAACAACACCTCCCGCCGCCCCGCTAGAAAAATAAAACTTTTTATAAACAATAACTTACGATCATAAGCGCAACCCAATCCGTATTCGCTTGACCGCTTCACATTCACGCTTCAATCACTCCCCTACCCGCCAATGTCGAGCGCCCAGGCGCGGGCACGCCGCCTCGACCGAGGTTGCTGATAGATGAACAGACAGGGAGTGAAGATGGGCACCATCCTTGGGCTCTCGTGACATGGCGGCTTGCCATACAAAGAAAATAGCGCTGTCTCCCTGACGGGTAAAGCACTTATTCCCTGTGGGGTTACACAGGTGAAGCTCCGTTGGTACGCCGCTCTGCCCGCAAACCGCAGATTGCCAAACCCACTGCCAGCGGCGGGTGTCCGGCGGCCAGTAGGATCATTTGCCCTGCTCCACTGGCTGCGCCCGGCCAGCCGGTTGACGTAGCTGGAGTGCACCCAACATCAGTAGATCACGCACTTGAGCTGGGAGCAGTCCGACTGGATGTTCAGCTCGTTGGCGGTACGTATCTGCCCACCACCTGTGGCAATACGTGCAGCAGTATCTCTCTGCTGCGATGCCAGAACGCTGACAGCAGCAACAGCATGGAGCCGATAAACAGCCCGGAGATAGCCAGGCTGGAGCTAAGCGAGCCGTAGGTCTCGAACAGTTCGCCGAAGGCGTACACCACGTAGATCAGTGACGACACCATCAACGCACGGCGATCCACGGTGATGGAAACAACCGCCAACAGCAGGTAAAGGACAATGACGGCAGCAATGCCGAACAGCCCGCCATTGCCGTCAAACAGACCCAGCGCAGAAAACACCGGATGCACGATCAACGGGGCAGCCAGTAGGTGCAACCAGAAGGCAACATCTGACTTTCTGGTGGTTCTATCAACGTCCTGCGCGTCCCAGCGCATCGCCAGCAGGAAGGTGGCCAGCCCTGCGCAGCAGAGGAAGTAGTTGGTGAACTCGCGCAAGCCTTCAATCTGCATCAGCAGCGCCAGCAGGAACGCAAGCAGGCTGGCGACACCGGCAGCGACGGTGATCGGTACATGAAACTGGTGCCAATGCGCCCAGGCCGCGATCGCACCGATGGCGGTAGCAAGCATGATCGCGGTGTCTTTCTCTATTCCCGCCGCAACCTGCGCGAAGACAAGGAACGCAACCGTACTGAGTACAAAGGATGCCAATAGCAGCACCGCAGGCAGTGCCAGCTTTCGGCGTTTGACGAAGAATACCGACAACCCCCATGACAACAGCGCAACAACACAGAAGCCCAAGGCTGGCGACTGCAGGCCAAACACCCAGCCCGCCGACGCCAGCAGAATGAACGCTGCAATGCTGACGAAGATGTCGTTAAAGCCGGATATCAGCCGGAAGTTCTCTTCATCCACCAGGCGGGTATGGGCGCGGCCTGACACAAAGTTGCGGAAGCGCTCAACTGCCGCTTCATCCAGCACACCGTCCTTTACTGCTGCGTACAAATCTTCGTCTGTGTACATGGCGTTGTTCGCTCCTTGATCAGGTATCGGGCCAGATTGGCAGCATCCCTTGCACAGTCGCTGCGCGATGAGTGGCTTGGCTCAGCCCGAATGCTCCTCAAACAACTTCATCGCCAGCAACCCATGCCCCACCGCAGCACCGGCACGCAGCGCAGAGGCGATAAATACGGTTTCAGCCAGCTCTTCCTTGGTGGCACCCGCCCTGACCGCGTTCTCGACGTGGGCGTCGATGCAATAGGAACATTGCGTCGACAACGCGACGGCGATGGACATCAGCTCGCGGTATTTCTCTGGAATCGCGCCGTCTTTGCGCTCGGCGGTGGCCTTGAGATTGAGGAAGGCGGTAGCTTCCTTGTTGGCGGCCTGCATCAGTTGTTTGGCGTAGACCTTGTCACTGCGGGACTGGTAGTCACTCATCTGAAGGGTTCTCTTGTTGTTGTAAGGATATCGTCCGGGCGAGCGGACACTCTGCCCGGTCAATCAGTGGCTGCCATAGGCCGCGCATCAGCGGGCACGACAGCAACAGAAGCGCCTTAGCGGCAGGACCCGGGAAGGTACTTCGCTTCCACGGTCGACTCGGTGCAGCGCCACTTGATCCCCTCGCCATAGCGCAGGGGCGAATACATCATGTAACCGTGTACGCCAATGCTGGAGGCCGGCCAAACAATAATGGCGCCGGTATTAATCTCTACCGAGTCCACCATTTCAGGGATCACAATGTCACCCGCAGCAAGCTGACTGTACCTCTCCGGCCACTCCTGGTGCTGCTGCAAGTAGTCTTCCACCAAGGGTTTGAGCTGCTCTGCCAACTGATGAGACTCAAGGATCTGCGAGCGACGGGTGTAGTCCTGATAGGCCGGCAAGGCGATAGCCGCGAGCATGCCAATGCTGAAAATGGTCAAGAAGATAAGCGGTACGACAATAACAACACCGCCCTTCTCAATACCGAGCGAGAGCCCCTTGTTGTACTTGTCGTTCCAGGCTTTTTGCGAGGTGGACAGAATCACAATACCCTCAACAAACGCCACCAGTGCCGGGATATAGGTCCAGCAGAACAGCAGATAGAAAACGCCCCACCACTGGCCGAGATAGAACCGATGTACACCGAATATGCCGGTGAAGAACGCCAGCGCCGCAGCAGCAACCCGACTCTTGTAAACGAAGTCACCACGAACAGCACCACAGCTTCGGCATTGAGGCGCCTCGCCAACCAGTTCCGTACTGCACTCAGCACAATATTTAGCCATTTTCGCTCCCTGTCTTATTGTATTTTTCCGTTGATTCCATCTAGCGTCGCTGCCAGCCATTCGGTTGGCGGATATCTACTTCCTGCGCAACAGCTTGAATGCGATGCCCGCTGCAGCCAGCGCTATCGGCCCTGCTACCTCAAGGATTTTTTTGATTTTGTGCGATTTGCTGGAGGCACAGGCCGGGCAATACTCCGCTTCGCCAGCCTCCAATTCTCTTTCACATTTTGCGCAGTTACGCATGCATGCTCCCCATGATTTCGGCTGGACTGATTTCTAGCTCGACCACATCGTGCTGCGGGTTGATAAGGTCCGCGATGTGAGAGGAGCTAAACGTTTTGCGATATTCGATAAACTGCTTCCAGCTTTGCTCAGGGAAGGTGTTGTTTACCTTGGGCGCCAGACGCGCGCGAACAGCTGCTACGTCGATCCCTGCCTTCTCGATTTTGCCGAGCCCCGAGTCAACCAGCTGCAGCGCCACCTCACGCTCATCCAGGAACAGATGACAACGTGCCATGGTCTGCAGGGCATTCAGACAGGCCGAGAAGGACTCCATCGCAATCTGGTGCTTCTCTTCGGCCTCGCGGGATTTGTTGCCGACCCAGTTATCGAAAAAGGAGAGTTTCTGGTCCGGGAGTTCGGCAATTTGCCGCGCCAGCGCGCTGACCGTCTTCTCAAACCCTCGGGTCAGCTCCGCGATGGCATGCAACGCGAGCCCCTCGCGCTTGACTGGGTCCTGCATGCCGCAAACCTGACTAAATAGCGACTTGCCGGCTTCAATTTCCGCGAGCCGGTCGCCATGAAACTCTTTAAAGACTTTCGAGACTTGCTCTTCGATACGATTAAGCTGCATCGCGATGCTGACCAGCAGCACCTGCGCGCCGACCGCCTTGGCAGCTTTCATCATCGACGGGCCGACTTCCTGAAATTTGGCGTGCTCGACGATCTTGCCATCCTTGTAGAACACGCCTTTGATGTTGCCCTGAGCATCGCGGTACAGCTGCGCGCCTTCCGGGGTCATCACCAGTTTGTAGACGGTGTCCTGATTGAGGCTGGATACAACTTCAGGCATGCCGGACAAGCACCGCAACTCTGAGACCAGCGACTTGCGTCTGCTGGCAAATGCCTGTTTCTCCGCATCGGTGAGCACTGTGCTCGGCGGCAAACTGGCTGGGATAAGCTCCTGACTCATGACTTCATTCCTATGGCCATCAGCAACTGTTACGTCCTTTTCTGCGTCCATTGCCACGCCAGATCAGCCCACTCGCGCACCGGTATCGGCGCACGAGTGCTGCTGTTGCATGGGAGTGCAGCGCTGCTCGGATAATCGCCTGAAAGCTTCGGTGTGTCCAACTGGCTGAGCCGCATTTGGCGCGCCCATACCAAAACGGCGACCGTAAAAGGGCCGCCGTCGAGTTGCCGGGCAAGTCTGTCAGATACAGGTACTGCCGCCGTCAACCGGCAGCGCGATCCCCGTGGTGAAGCCGGAGTTTTCGCCGCACAGATACATCACGGCAGCCGCGATTTCCTCGGCACGGCCAATGCGGCCAACGGGGTGCATGGCAGCAGCAAACTCGGCCTTGCGCGGTTCAATGGCAGCGGCGCGGCGGAACATGTCGGTGTCGATAACCGCGGGACAGACGGCGTTGACGCGAATACCCTGCTTGGCGTACTCAACAGCCACAGAGCGGGTCAGGCCCAGCACTGCGTGCTTACTGGCGGCGTAGATGCTCATCTTGGGGGCAGCGCCCAGGGCAGCGACAGAAGCGGTGTTGACGATGGAGCCACCACCGTTCTTCAGCATCAGCGGAATCTGGAAGCGCATGCACTGCCAGACGCCCTTGACGTTGACGTCCATGATGCGGTCAAACACGGCTTCATCGCCGTCGGCCAGCTTGCCCTGCTCGATTTCGATACCGGCGTTGTTGAAGGCGCAGTCCAGACGACCGTAGTCGGCTTCGATTCCGGCGATCAGCGCTTTGACCTGTTCTGCATCGGCAACGTTGCAGGCAACAAAGCGCGCATCACCGCCGGCCGCGCGAATGGCTTGCGCGGTGGCTTCGCCCTGTTCGGCGTCGATATCGGATGCGATGACCCGCGCGCCTGCGGCGGCGAAGGCCTCAGCGGTAGCCTTGCCGATGCCGGCAGCTGCGCCGGTGATCAAAACAACCTTGCCGGAAAACTCCATGCTCATACGTTAACTCCTGACTCTAAAAGAGCGCCCACCGGCGCTCGGACACGCAGGATAGTAGCAACGCTGCGAGTCACGGTTCGACCAAAGTCAGGTCTGTTGTTCATGCATCATGCCTGGCGCTGATGCTGGTCACGCAACCACGCGACGATCTCCGCCTGATCGCCGCTGAACACCACACGGGAGCGCTTGTTTTCGCGCTGATAGACGTACATCGGGTCGTAGTAGTGGGTCAGCAGCCCTTCGATCCAGCCGCGGTGGGCATGCACATCGCCGGTGCGCTTCTGCTCGGCCAGCGCCGCTTCCATCAGCGCGTTCAGCTCGCTGTGGCGGTCGCCGCCCAGCCGCTTGTAGATGCGCTGCAAGCTGCCCAGCAGATAGGTTTCAAACGCAGCGAAGGCAGCTTCCGGGTCGCCCGGCTGCTGCGCGCGGTATTCGGCCAGCATGTTGACCACATAGTCGCCAAGGATACGGGTAACGCGGTTCTCAAAGCTGTCTTCCAGCCAGACCAGCGGTGCTTCCTGCATTTCCCGGTAGAGCGTCAGCGGCAACGAGCAACTGCCGACGATGCGGCCTTCGTCTTCCAGCACGATCTGTGTTACGCCGGCGGCGCGCAGCTTGAGGGCGTCAATCGCCAGCCGGTTTTCAAAGTCGATCTGCGCCGGCTGCGGCGTGGCATGACGGCCAAAGCTGGAACCACGGTGATTGGCGCGTCCTTCCAGATCCAGGCTGTTGTCCAGCGCGGTGATCACTTCGGTCTTGCCGGTACCGGTCATGCCGGCCACCAGAATCGGCGAGCATTCCAGCGCAGCGGCGTCCAGGGTATCGATCAGAAAGCGGCGCATGGCCTTGTAGCCGCCAACCACCCGCGGATACTGCACGCCGGCGTCGGCCAGCCACTGCTGAACCAGTTGCGAACGCAGGCCGCCGCGAAAGCAGTACAGGTAGCCTTCAGGGTTGGCCTTGACATGCGCCAGCCAGGCGTCGACCCGCGCCTGCTTGACCTTGCCGCAGACCAGGCTGTGACCCAGCGCAATGGCGGCCTGCTGGCCCTGCTGCTTGTACATGGTGCCGACTTTCTGCCGCTCCACGTCGACCATCAGCGGCAGGTTGACCGACTGGGGAAAGGCTCCTTTATCAAACTCGACCGGCGCTCGCACATCCATCAACGGCACATCGTTGAGGAACAGTGAGCGAAAATCCTCGGTGTTGTCGCGCATCAGATCACCTCGACGCGCGGGCCCTGGTCGTACTCGACCAGCTCACCAATACAGCCCAGCTCAAGCCCCAGATCAGCCGCCAGCGCCAGAAACTCGGCTTCACCGTCAGGCGCAACCGCGACCAGCAGCCCGCCACTGGTCTGCGGATCACAGAGCAACTGCTTCTGGGCTTCGCCAAGGGCGCCGATCTTGTGGCCGTAGCTGTCGAAATTGCGCAGCGTGCCGCCGGGCACACAGCCCTGCTCAAGGTAGTAGTCCACTGCCGGCAGCCTGGGTACGGCGGCAAACTGCAGCTGCGCCTTGAGGTTGGCGCCTTCGGCCATTTCGGTCAGGTGCCCGAGCAAGCCAAAACCGGTGACATCGGTCATCGCCTGCACCCCTTCCAGTGCGGCAAAACGCTGGCCCGGGCTGTTCAGCTGGCACATCAGATCGCGGGCTACGCCGGCATCCTCGGGGCGCAGTTTCTTCTGCTTTTCTGCCGTGGTCAGGATACCGATGCCCAGCGGTTTGGTCAGAAACAGCCGCGCGCCCGCTTTGGCTTGATCGTTTCGCTTGAGCTGGCTGCGCAGCACGTGGCCGGTCACGGCCAGGCCAAAGATCGGCTCCGGGGCATCAATCGAGTGACCGCCCGCCAGCGGCATGCCGGCCTCGGCGCACACCTGGCGGGCCCCTGCCAGCACTTCGCCGGCAACCGCGGCGGGCAGCAGATTGACCGGCCAGCCCAAAATGGCAATGGCCATCATCGGCGTGCCGCCCATGGCATAGATGTCGCTGATCGCATTGGTCGCTGCAATGCGGCCGAAATCGAAGGGGTCATCAACAATGGGCATGAAGAAATCGGTGGTGCTGACAATGCCCTGCTCGGCGTCAAGGCCGAACACGGCAGCATCATCACGGCTGTCATTGCCTACCCAGAGCCGCTCAAACGCCGGGCCGGGCTGACCGACCGCGAGCATCTCGTCCAGCACCTTGGGTGAAATCTTGCAGCCGCAACCGGCGCCGTGGCTGTACTCGGTCAAACGAATGGTCTGGGTCATGCTGCTCTCCACCGACGGGACATCAAACTCAATCGGCGGATTCTAGCAGCGACAGGGGCACAAGCCTATTTTCCTGCCACTCAGCAGTGGCGACGCTCGAACTGGTCCAAGGTATCACTGGCGACCATGCGGCCCAGTTCGATCAACTCCGGCGCACGGTAGAACTCGAAGAACCGGCACAGCCGTTTGGGCACATTGAAGATGACATCGGGCGGATAGCCGGCAATCTTGTATTGGGTGAGCGAGGACTGCATGGCCTCAAACGACAGGTTGACCAGCTCGAGCATGCTGGCCGGGCCCGGTGGTGGCTCCACCTCCACCGGTGCACGCGTATCCTGACGGCGTGAATGCACCAGCTCCATCGACGCTTCACCTTCGGCCGCCAGCAGCGCGAGATCGTCGTCAGAACCGGCCTCGTCGACCCTGCGTCCCAGCCAGGACGGCTTGATTGCCGCCATCCACTGGTCCCATTGCTGACGTATGGGCGCCGGGCGCTCGATGACCGGCATGCGGTAGTGGGTACTTTCAATCGAGTTGAGGTTGACCGCCATGATCAGATCGCAGTGCGCCGACACCACCGGCACAATTGGCAGCGGGTTGAGCAGACCGCCGTCAACCAGCACACGATGGCCCTGCTTCACCGGCGAGAACAGGCTGGGAATCGCCGCCGATGCGCGCATGGCCTGATGCAGACAGCCGCTTTGAAACCAGACTTCCTGCTGATTGGTCAGGTCGGTCGCTACCGCGGTAAACGGGATACGCAGGTCCTCGATTTCCATTTCGCCGAGAATCTCGCGAATACGGCCAAATACCCTTTCTCCGCGAATGGCGCCGAGATTGCCGAAGCCGATATCCAGCAACCGAATCACATCCAGATAATCCAGCCCGGAGACCCAGTCCCGGTAGTCGGCCAACCGGCCAGCGGCATGTATGCCGCCCACAACCGCGCCCATCGAACAGCCGGCGATGCAGGCAATCTCGTATCCCCGGCGTTCGATTTCTTCAATAACGCCGATGTGCGCATAGCCACGCGCACCGCCGCTGCCCAAAACCAGGGCGACTCTCTGTGCCATCTTGCTGTTACTCCTTAACAATCCCGGCTGAACCTGATTGACGCAGCCCACCGGCGTGATCATCATGCCGAAACTCTTTTTTGCTGCACAAGGCTCATCGTGAACGCTCGTACCAACCGCTCTGTGAAATTGCTGATCTGTCTTGTCGTGCTGTTGACCTTAGCCGCACTGACGGTGCTCTGGATAGTGCATTCGGCTCAGGCAAAGCGCGAAGGTGAGCTGCAACTGGAGGGCCTGCAAGGGCCGGTAGCGGTGTTTTACGACGCCTGGGGCGTGCCGCATATCGACGCGACCAACGAGGAAGATGCCTACCGAGCGCTGGGTTATGTGCACGCGCAGGACCGGCTGTTCCAGATGGATCTGCTGCGCCGCATCGGTGGCGGGCGCCTGGCAGAACTGTTCGGTGCCGACTCATTCGAAACCGATCGTTTCTTCCGCTCGCTCGGCATTAGCCGCCACGCCCGAGATTACGCGGCACGCCTGGACGCCGAGCCGGATAGCCCGCACGTTCGGCTGATTCACGCCTACCAGGACGGCATCAACCAATACATCGATCACGGCGGCATGCCGGTCGAATACCGCCTGCTGCTGACGCGACCGGACTACTTCACTACCGAAGACATCGCCAACACCATGGGCTACATGGCCTACTCCTTTGCCGAGGCCTTCAAGACCGATGCCCTGGTCGACAGTATCAGGGGTACTCTGAGCGAGCGCCACTACCGCGATCTGGTGCCCAGCTGGCCGGACCAGTTGCCGCCCGTGCGTTCTTCCGGCCAGCCCTATATCGAGCTGCTGACACCCATGCTGGAGCAGATCAGCCAGGTCGAGCGCACCTTCCCGAGCGGCCAGTTCCTTGGCAGCAACGCCTGGGCCGTCAACGCCGGGCATAGCGCCAGCGGTGCGCCGCTGCTGGCCAACGACCCACACATCGGCTTCGCCGCTCCGGCCGTGTGGTACGAGGCCCATATCCGCACGCCGGACAGCGAGGTCTATGGCCATTTTCTGGCAGGCATTCCCTTCCCGCTGCTCGGCCAGACCCGTCATCACGCCTGGGGCCTGACCATGCTGATGAACGATGACGTCGACTTCTACCGCGAGCGCGCCAACCCCGATAATCCTGAGCAGGTCTGGGCGGTTGATCACTGGGAGCCGCTCAAGGTTCATGAGGAAGTGATCAAGATTCGGGGTCAGGAAGATCGTCTGATCCGCACTCGCAGCAGCCGCCACGGGCCGATCATCAACGACCTGCCGGGCAGTATGGAACGTCAGCCGGTCAGCCTGTTCTGGAGTTTTCTCGACCCCGACAGCGACTCGACACGCGCCTTTTACGGCTTTACCCGAGCCACCAGCATGAGCGAGTTTGAAGCGGCTGCGGCATTGCACGGCGCGCCGGGCCTGAACCTGCTGTATGCCGACGTAGACAACAACATTGCCATGTGGGCGATCGGCAAACTGAAACGCTGGCCGCAGAGCAGCAACGGCTTTTCGCTGCTCAATGGCGGCTCCGGCCGTGACGATTTCCTCGGCTATCAGCCTTTCGAAAACAACCCGCGGATCATCAACCCGCGCGACGGGATTCTGTTCTCGACCAACAACCCGTACCCGGAACGCAATCCGCGGCGCAAGCTGCCCGGCTATTACGCCCCGACTGATCGCGCCCAGCGGCTGGAGCAGCTGCTGGCGAGCAAGGATCAATTTGACCTGTCGGATTTCAAGGCCTTTCAGCTGGACGACCAACGCCCGGTTGCCCTGAGCATGGTCGCCGATGCCTTGCCGCTGCTTGACGCCGAGCAATTGCCCGAGGATCTGCGCGAACCGGCAGCCGCTGCCGCCGCCCTGCTCGCCAGCTGGGACGGGCGCTACGCCCAGGACAGCGCCGCGGCCAGCATCTTCCAGCGCTGGCAGGATGCGCTCTCGGAGGCGCTGTTTGCCGACGAACTGGGGCCGCGCTACAGCTTCTTCCGCAACACCTTTATGGCCGAGAAGACCCTCGCCAGCCTGTACTGGAAACCCACCTCGCCCTGGTGGGATAACCGCCAGCAGCCAAGCCTTGATGGCCGCCAGTCGGCTATTCAGCACGCCTGGCAGAACGCAATTGCGGGTCTGGTTGCCGACTTTGGCAAGGAGCCCGGGCAGTGGCAATGGTCACGTCTGGCCAGTTTGCAGCACCAGCACGCACTGGCCGAGCGCCTCCCCTTTGGCAGCTATCTGAACAGCGAACCGGTAGCGGTCAATGGTGGCAACGAGACGCTCAACAACATGGCCTTCGACCGCGGCGAGCAGCATTACCGCATCAAGGCCGGCCCGTCCACCCGGCGCCTGATTGATCTGTCGGACCCCAATGCCAGCCTGGGCATCAACCCGCTGGGGCAGGCCGGCAACCCGCTGGATGATCACGCACGCGATCAGGCCGAGATGTTCAATGAGGGCCGCTATCGCACGCAGTTGTTCGATTGGCTGTCGATTCAGGCCTTGCCGGATCGACTGCTGCTGCAGCCCGCCAGCCGGCAGCGCTGAAACGCTCAGCGTACCTGCCGGATAATCGCGCCCTCTGCCGGTTCCGGGCTGCCCAGGGTCAGGCGCTGCGCAGCCACGCCCGCTGCCTTGAGGGTCTCTGCCAGCGCTGGCGCATCGGCGCCATCAAGCTGCACCCGCAGCAGCGAGTCCAGGCGCATCATGCGCACCAGCAAACGGCTCCAGCTGGCCATCAGCTCGGCGTCTCCGGCCATCGCCGGCAGCGTCAGCTGCTCTTCCGAGCGCAGCACCTTGAGCAGCGTCGAAGGTGTCGGATACAGCGCCTGTTCGACCGCGTCAGTCGGCGTGGTCTGCTCGAGATTCAGATAGCTGCGGCGGTTGCCGCGGGTAATCGAGTAGAGCGAGACAAAGCGCTGCGGTTCGGTATCCAGCCGCAGTGCCAGGTAGCGCTGACCGTCCTCCGGACCATATAACTGCGAGTTGTGCAGAACCTGATTGGCCCACAGGCTGCTGCTGCCGCATTCACGGCCGTCGCAGGCGTAAAGAAGGGTGTGGGGTTGCTCGACCAATTGACCGAGAACGTGGCGAAAGGCATCTTCGGGTGGGTAACCGTCGGTGATCTCCCAGGTGACCTGCGCCAGCTCGCCGCTTACGCGGATCTCACGTTCAGCGCGCAGCTGGTTGTTAATGCGCCTTACACTGCCGATCACGACCGGGTGATCGATCTGTGCAGAGAGGCCTTCGCTGACAATCCGGGAATGGGGAAACGGACTGACCACCAGTTGCTCCAGCGCCTGCGCTGCCTGAGCCCCCGAGCCACCCGCCAACATGAAGCCACCTACCAGCAGCGGCAGAGTACGAACCAATAAAGCCATGCGTCTCCCTAGACGCGCTCCGGCACACCAGGCCGTAGCGCACAGAACTGGTTGCCGAGAAGCCGGCAACGCAATGAACCTGCTCAGAGAATAGCGCGTGACGCCCTGGCGGTCAGCTCAAGCTTGTGTAGAAGTCTTTCAGAATCGCCGCGACCTGCGGCGCCGGCTCTTCCAGATGCAGGTGGTGGCCGCCGTCGACCCGGTGCACGGTCAGGTGCTCGAAGGCATCAATGCGGGCCAGCACCTCGGGGTGTTTGTGCATGACACCCTGATTGGCGAGTACCAGACAGGTCGGCGCCGTGATGTTCTTGATGAATGAAGACGCATGACGCTGGGTAAAGCGCAGCGGCGACGGCAGCATCAGCTGCGGATCGGTACGCCAGGTCCAGCCGCCATCGTGGGGCATCAGCCCACGCTCGACCAACGCTGCGGCCGCATCCCTCGAGATCGGCGTGGTGCCGCCCAGCACGCGGGCAGACACGGCCTTTTCAACGCTGTCGTATACCGGCTTGCGCTTGTTGCCCAGCTGCAGCGTGGAGTTGAAGAAGCGCGCCATCTGCCGCGGAGCGTCATCGGCTTCGGAGGTAAACGGCATCAGACCGTCAATCATCGCGGCGGCAATAATGCGGTCCGGCAGACTGCCGGCCAGTACGCCACTGATAATCGCCCCCATTGAATGCCCAAGCAGGGCAAAGCGCTCCCAGCCCAGATCCTCAGCCACCTGCAACACCGTGGCTGCCTGCTGCCAGAGGCTGTAGCCGGTCGCCGGCATGTGTCCGGAGAGGCCGTGGCCCGGCAGATCCAGCGCAACCAGATAGACCCCTTCCAGCGACGGTGCGATGCGATCAAAGGTCGCCGCGTTATCGAGCCAGCCATGCAGCGCGATCACCGGCAGGCCGCCGGGCTCTCCCCAGACCTTGCCGGCCACTTCAATATGCGGCAGGGAGAAGCGAATTTCGTGACTGCTGATGGGCATGGGGGCCTCCGGGACCGTAGCGGAATTAAGCAGAACGCAATCTAACGGCCTGCACCGCGTCGGACAAGCGCCCACGTCTGCGTGAATGCATGCCCATATTTGGCACTTTTGCCCTGTTCTACTCGGCTTTCAACGGCACAATGGCCATGGTCAGGCGGGAAATACAGGTTTGATTGCCGGCATCGTCATGCAGCCGAATGTCCCAGACATGCGTGGTTCGCCCCAGATGCACGGCTTTGGCCACCGCCGTGACACGCCCGGAACGCACCGCGCGCAGATGATTGGCGTTGATATCGAGGCCGACGCAGTAATAGCGGCTGGTATCAATGCACTGATAGGACGCGATGCTGCCAACGGTCTCGGCCAGCACTACCGAGGCACCGCCATGCAAAATGCCATAGGGCTGATGGGTCCGCTCATCCACCGGCATACTGGCGCTGAGCCAGTCGTCGCCGGCGGCTTCGATACGAATATCCAGCAGGCTGTTGATGGTGGGTGACGGCGCATTCAGCCGCTCAAGATCAATCGGGGTTTTCCAGATACTGCTCATGTCGTCTCCTGCCGCTGCTCAGACTGATGCCAGACAACACTCTGGCCGCTGACCAGCCAATCGTGAAAGTGAGCCTGCCAGGTGGCTTCCACCACGTTCCGGCGCAGCTTGTGCGTTGGCGTACGAAAGCCGCCGTCGACATCCCAGGGGGTATCAACGACGACAACGCAGCCCAACCGCTCGCTGCTCGCCAGTGTTGCGTTGAGACGTTCCAAAGCCTCTGCCAGCGCGCGTCTGACGGCATCAGCCCGCTCGTATTGCCCGTCGCCAAGCCGAACCAATGCCAGCGGCTGCGGCAAATCCTGCCCGACCACACAGGCTTCGTCGACCTCTGGCAGATCCATCAGCGCCTGTTCGATCGGTGCCGGCACAACGTAGCGTCCGCGAGACGTTTTGAAGATATCCTTGACGCGTCCGGTCAGACGCAGAAACCCCTCCTGATCAATCTCACCAACATCTCCGGTATGCAGGAAGCCCTGTTCATCCAGCACCTCGGCGGTACGCGCCGGCTCCTTGAAGTAGCCCATCATCAGCGTTTTGCTGCGCACCAGAATCTCACCCTGCTCACCCAGTCGGCACTCGACACCGGGATTGGGCAAGCCGATATATCCGGCCTTGGGGCGGCCGGGCCGGCCCAGATGGGAATAGCCGCAGTTTTCGGTCATGCCATAGCCCTCGACAACGACCAGACCGAGACGGGCAAACCATTGCTGCACCGCCGGCGCCAGGCGGGCCGCACCGCTGACTGCATAACGAACCTGGTCCAATCCTAGCCAGGCCAGCACGCGCCGCGCCTGCCAAGGGCCAATAACAGGCAAGCGCAGAGCCAGCTTCAACCAGCGCCCACGCCCGCTCTGTTCGACCGCGCGCATGCATTGCTGCCATACCCGTGGAGATCCAAACAGCAGCGTTGGCCGGGCACAGCGGGCATCGCGGACAAAGGTCTCTGCGGATTCGACAAAATACACCTGCTGCCCGCCCAGCAACGACGACTGTTCAATAAACTGGCGCTCACCAATGTGGCTGAGAGACTGAAAGGAGAGCATGCGGTCAGTTGCCGAAATGACGAAAAGCCGCTGGTAGTTGGTCGCCGCCAGAAACATGCTGGCAAAGCTGAGCATAACCCCCTTGGGCATGCCGGTTGTACCGGAGGTATAGATGATTGTGGCCAGTTGCTCCGGACGCGGAAGAACCGGCTCGGCAAGTGGCTCGCAGGTTGTCAGCAGCTGCTCCCAGCCTGCCAGGCCCTGCCCTTTCGGTCCGTTTGGCAGGCTCACACAGGCAACCCCGCCTGGTACTGCATCGGCGATTTTTGACCAGGCCGGAAGCGGCCCGATAAACAGCGCGCGCAACTCCGCGTGCTCGATCAGCTTGCCGGCAGCATCGGGGGTCAGGTGAGGGTGCAGCGGGACCGACACATGCCCTGCCATCCAGATCGCCAGATCGGCGATGATCCAGTGCGCGCAGTTCTTTGAAAGCAGACCGATGTTGCTGGCCGCAGGCAGGTCAAGCGATTGCAGATAGCGGGCAATGCGACGGGCCTGATCGCCCACCTCGGCCCAGCTGTATCGGACGAGTTGGCCATCGCGCCCGGGCTCGAGAAGGAAGTCGCTGCGCGGACGCAGGCTTTCGTGCCGGAAAAAAGACTCCAGCGCGGTCTCTGGTTGCGTTGTCAGTGCGCCCATGCCGTGTCCCTTGAGGATTGTTATTGTTATATGTCGTCATATTGCGGTGACGGTGCGTCACTCGAATGGGGGAACACTATCCCAGCAAGCGGTGGCCTACAAGCGTCTTTATCAGGCGCCTTGCTCCGCCGGTGTGCGCTGCAGCACCAGTGATCCCAGTCCGGCGGCAACAAAGTCGGTTTCGATGCAGACCAACGCGGCGGTGGGCATCGGCACATGGGCACGGCGATGCCCCTCGCACAGCAGACTCACCAATTGACTGACGAGCGGCTGATGACTGACCAGCAGCAGGTTCTGCTCCGGTCGCTCGGCCAGATAGCGCAGCACGTCGTTCGGCTCATCATCCGGCGTCAGCCAGGGTGCGGTGGCTATTGCGCGCTCAAACCCAATCTGCGAGCGGACCAGTGCGGCGGTCTGCTGGGCTCGCACATAAGGGCTGGCGAGAATACCGTCCAATGGTTGCCCCTCAAGCAGCGAGGCCATCAGACGCACTTCAGCTTCTCCGGCGACCGTCAGCGCACGTTCCGCGTCGGTGGCAGCCTGCGCCGCAGCCTGGCCGTGGCGCATGATCCAGATTCTCACTCAGCCTCATCCTCCGACTGCCGCGTCCAGCGCGCGCCTGAGGCAGGCCAGTCACTGAACGGCCAGGGTTTCTGCTCGCTCACGCCAGTCAGATAGCGCCCAGTCTGCCAGGCATACTGGGAAAAACTGTCGCCCCAGCCGGCACAATCGGCGTCGGGCGCTCCGGTAAACAGGCGGTAGCCAATCTGGACCAGCGCAATCACCGCAATCGCCACTTCGGCGACCTGCCAGGCGAGAGCAAAAAACAGCACATAGACCAGCCGCAACCAGAAGTCGGCGCTGCACAGGTTATCGATAAACGAATTCACGAATTTTCCTCACGATTGATGGGCGCGGTCGACATCACGGCAGCGAACTCGACATCACTCTTCTGCTCGGCGGACATCAGCTTGGCAATTACGGCAGGCAACGGCTGGTTGTCGAAGACAATGGCGTACAGACCGGCCACCAGCGGCATGTAGACGCCCTCCTGTTCCGATTTCTGTTTCAGCACCTTCAAGGTATTGACGCCCTCTGCCACCTGCCCCAGCCGGGCCACGCCCTGCTCAAGGGTTTCGCCCTTGCCCAGGGCAAAGCCCACCTGGAAGTTGCGCGATTGCGGCGAGGTGCAGGTCACAATCAGATCACCCACCCCCGCCAGACCAAGGAAGGTCAACGGGTTGGCACCCATATGCACGGCAAAGCGGGTCATTTCGGCCAGTGCCCGGGTTATCAGCATGGCCTTGGTGTTTTCCCCCAGGCCGAGCGCCGATGCCATGCCGGCAATGATCGCATAGACATTCTTCAGCGCGCCGCCCAGTTCAACGCCATAGCGGTCCTGGCTGGCGTACACCCGCAGGTTGCGCCCACCCAGTACCGCCTGCACATCACGGCACAGTTGCTCGTCCTCACTGGCCACCACGGTAGCCGTCAGTTCTCCGGCCGCCATCTCCTTCGCCAGATTGGGACCGGACAGCACAGCTACCCGAGCCTGCGGCGCCTCCTGCTCGACGATCTGACTCATCATCAGAAAACCGGGCTGCTCAATGCCCTTGGTGGTACTGACCACCTGTTTGCCGGCGAGCAGAGGTCCGATGTCCTGCAGCACACTGCGGAACGCACTGGACGGGATAGCCAGAAATACCAGGTCCGCCGAAGCGATAGCTGCTTCAATGTCGGTGGTAACCTGCAACCTGTCGTCAAGCACATAGCCAGGCAGATAGCGCGGATTTTCATGGGTTTCAACAATCTGACGGGCCACATTCGGGTCGCGCAGCCAAAGTGAGACAGGCACCCCTTCCGCAGCCATCAAATTGGCCAGCGTGGTGCCGAAACTGCCGCCACCCAGAACGCAGACGGGCGCTTTACGGTCGGTCATGCAACATCCTTGAACAATGAATCTGGCGCCAGTATAAGCCGAGCACGTCAGATCGCGCGATTTGGCTGTGTAAAAAGGGCGATGGCTGGGTAATATGAGCGAGCTTAAACCAACAAGAGCACAGTGCCGCGACCTATGCCTGCTTTCAGACGAACACTTCCGATCGCCCTGCTGGGTGCCATTCTCCCGTTACATGCTCAAGCGCTGGATGACGCGCTGCTGCTGGGGGAGGTGAAACTGCCAACGGTACTCAGTGCGACGCGCCTGAAGCAAAGCGCTGCGGAGGTCCCCGGCAGCATGACGGTCATCGACCAGCAACTGATTCGCGCATCCGGAGCCCGTGATGTGCCTGAATTGATGCGTCTGGTCCCAGGCATGATGGTCGGCTACAACAGCGGCAACGTAGTCAACGTCAATTATCACGGCACCAATATCACCGAAGCCCGGCGCATGCAGGTGCTGGTAGACGGTCGCTCTGTCTATCGCCCGGGTCTGGCTACTGTTGACTGGACCGATATCCCGCTGGCTATTGAGGATATCGAGCGCATCGAGGTGTTCCGCGGCCCCAATACCGCGGCCTATGGCGCCAATGCCCTGATGGGCGTGATCAACATCGTGTCCAGCCGACCGGAGTTCGGCCAGGGCAGCCGCATCAAAGTCACGCGCGGCAACCGCGGTGTCAGCGACGTCTACGCCAGCCAGGGCTTCAGTTTTGCCGGATCGCACGCTCGTCTGAGCCTGTTCGGCAAACAGGATGACGGTTTTGACTTTGATGAAGATGGCGCGGACTACCGCGACGGGCGCCGGCTGGACGCCTTAAATCTGCTCGGCACCACCAACCTTAACGCAACCCAGACCCTGACCTGGCAACTCGGCGCCAAGGAAGGTACCAAGCAGCGCGCCAACGATTACTCCGAGATGGCAGAGCCGATAGACTCAAGCTACGAGTTCGACCGGCAGATGTACCTGCAGCAGAGCACCGACTCTGATATTTCAGCCAAAGACTATTTCGTCCAGCTGAACTGGAAAAACGACATCAGCCCGAACCATCAGATTCAGGTCAACACCTACGCCCAGCACATGGAGCGCCTGAGCCACATGCTGGCATGTGACTCGCCGATCGTCTTCTCACCGGAAATGCGTGAGCTCTATCTGATCGGCAATGTCTATACACGGCGCATGAACTACATCCTGCGCAACCGCGCGGGAGTGTGGGCAGATCGCGACTTTTACAGCAACTGGCTGGTCAACAGGGACAATCTGGACCCGGCCTATCTGCCGCTGGTCGACAGCATCGTTGCTCAGCACAACGCCATCCGTAATGGTCCTCCGACCTGCTTCAACCTGAACGAAAACCTGCGCGAAACCCGCTACGAGGCCGAGGTTCAGAACACCCTGCAGATCAACGACGCCCTGCGAACGGTATTCGGGGCCAACCTGCGTTACGATCAGGCAAAATCCGAAACCTACTTCGGTGGCAAGGTGGAAAACTCGGTTGGCCAGCTGTTCGGTAACCTCGAATATCGTCTGGGCGAGCGCTGGCTTCTGCACGCCGGGGCCATGGCCGAGCAGGATCGACTCAGCGGGTTTTCCTTTTCCCCTCGTCTGGCCGCGCACTACTTTCTCGCCCCGGCCCACAGCCTGCGAGCTGTCTACTCCGAGGCAGTGCGCTCACCGGACATGTATGAAAACAACGCTTACTGGACCTATAAGCCCAGCAATCTGACTGGCGCACCAACCACCGGTGAGAGCTACTACGCCCTGGCCAAAGGCCCGGGCGACCTTGAGCAGGAGGAAATGCGCTCTTGGGAGCTGGGGTATAACGGCACATTCCACCGGATCGGTCTGAACGTCGACATCAAGGCGTTTTACGACGAAATCGACAACATGATCAGCCAGCCGCTGCAGGTAGTGAACTTCGAGCCGGATAACAGCAGTTTCGCTCACTTCAGCGGCGTGGAAGCCCAGACAGACTGGCGCCTCACCGGGCAGGACCGCCTGCGCCTGACCTATGCCTATGTCGACTTCTATGCCAGCAATCGCCTTGACCAGCGTCTTACCGCCCGCAACAGCGGGTCAGCTGCCTGGCTGCGCAGCTGGGGTGGCGGCATCGACACCAGCCTCATCTATTATGGGTCAGACATCCTCAATGAGCGCCGCTTCGAGCGTCTTGATGGGCGAATCGGCAAGCGTTTCGATATTGGCCGAACCAGCCTGGAGCTTGCAGCAAACTGGCAGTATCGACTGGACGACGAGGCACTGACCTGGTCAGAGAACCTGTACGACAGCCCCAGTCAGTTTTATCTGACAGCTGACTTCAGGTTTTGAGCAAGCGCTTGGAGCGAACCTACCGATTGACAAGACACGGACTGTCACCATGCTTTTTTGTGCATTCAGGAGCAGGCGAGTGAAACGCTGGCTGGCGGCGCTGCTGGTGTGTTGCCTGCCGGCGCAGGCTACCATTGCCGAGCAGTATGCCGTGATCATGCCCGGCACCTCGGCACTGACTCAGCAGTTCATGGCGTCACTGGGCAATGCCCTGCCCGAAGACCGAATCATCGAGTTGTCAGTAAACGACGCGGTACCGGAAGGTACCGATCTCGTCATCACCATGGGTCGGCAAGGCCTGGAGGCTCGCCTGCAGCAGCCCGACGGGCTGCCTACACTTGCGACCTACGTCACTGCCGAAAGCCTGCTCGCCACAGCCGCAGCAGACAAGCCGATGCACGCCCTGCTGGCCAACCCCAAGCCCGCGCGCCAGGTGGCTCTCGCCAAACTGCTGGTACCCGGTATACGACGCATCGGCATCCTGCTGACCGAGCAAACCCAGGCTGGGCTGCCAGAATGGCGCCAGGCCGCCGCGCAACAGAACACCGACCTGGTAAGCGTCACGGTTGACCCCCAGCAGAATCTGACCCGCAAGCTGGTCGACATCATTACCGACAGCGACATCCTGCTCGGCACCGATGACTCGCTGATCTACAACGCAGACAATCTGAAGACAATCCTGCTGACAAGTTACTCACGCAGCAAGGTGCTGATCGGCCCCAGCGCACCATTCATCGATGCGGGCAGCCTGACCACGACTTACAGCAGCCCCGACGACATGGCGCGCAGCACCGCCTGGCTGATCAAGCAGGGAGTGCCCGGCAGCGGCAGCTCCTACCCAAAACATTTCTCCGTTCTCAGTAATGCCCAGGTAGCACGCTCACTGGGTATCCCACTGCCGGACGACGCCACCCTCGCCCAACGCCTGGCCGAGCTGGAGCACGCGCAATGAGCTTTCTGCAACGTGGAACCATATACAGTCGCCTGATCCTGATAGCGACATTACCCGCCCTGCTGATGGGCGTGGTCGGTTTTACCTTTTTCACCACCGCACGCCTGGACGACGTCAACCGGGAGCTGCAGGTGACCGGTCAGCTGATTGCCGACCAGCTTGCCCCAGCGGCCGAGTACGGTGTGATCAGCGGTAACCTGGATACGCTGGAAAGTATGGTGACGGGCGCACTGAACGTACCGCATGTACGGGAAGTAACGGTCTATGACCGCTCAGGCAAGCAACTGCTCAAACTCAACCGCGACCACAGCGAGGAGACAGAGCTGCAGGTATTTGTCGCCGATATCATGCGCCAGCGCATCCCGCTGCAGAACGACCTGTTCCTGCTTGATGCCCCGGCGGCGTATCAGGACGAACAGCAACGCTACCTGGGTCAGGTACAGGTCAGCCTCAGCAACGCAGCCTTCATCCAGCGCCAGCAAAGCATACTGCTTAAAACCCTCGCCCTTGCCGCACTGGTACTGGCAGCAACTCTGGTGCTGGCCATCCGTCTGGCCAAGGTACTGGCCGACCCGATGGAGCGAATGGGGCACGCCGTCTCGCAACTCCGCAAGGGCAAACTGGACACCCGTCTGGACGTTACCGATGAACACGAGATCGGGCATTTGATGCACAACATCAACAGCCTTGCAGCGACCCTTGAGCGCGCCGAGAGCCAGCAGCAACGGGCCATGCAGGATCTGGTGACCGCCCGCGAGGGAGCCGAAGCAGCCAACCGCGCCAAATCCGAGTTCCTGGCGATGATGAGCCACGAGCTGCGAACCCCCATGAACGGAGTTCTGGGCATGCTGCAGTTATTGGAAACCACCGATCTGAACAGCGAACAGAGCGAGTATGTGCATATCGCCGGCGAGTCGACCGACCATCTGCTCAAGGTGATCAACGACATCCTCGACTTCTCGCGCATTGAGCGCGGCGCGCTGGAACTTGAAGAAATTGCCTTTAACCTGCCCCAACTGATCACGTCATCGATCAATGTCTTCGAACACACCGCGCGCCAGAAAGGCTTGCGCCTGCTCTGCAACCTTACCGGGCACGAGAGCTGCGAGGAAGTCATCGGCGATCCGACACGCATTCGTCAGATTCTGGTCAACCTGGTCGGTAACGCGCTGAAGTTCACCGAACAGGGACAAATTGAAGTCAATGCCAGCTGGCGGATGACCAGCACCAACGAACTGTGGCTGGAGTGTGCGGTAATCGATAGCGGTATCGGCATCTCACCCGACCGCCTGGAAAGCATGTTCGACGCGTTCCAGCAGGCCGACAGCAGCACCTCCCGGCGCTTTGGGGGCACCGGCCTCGGGCTGTCCATCGCCCGTACCTTCGCCCGCAAGATGGGGGGAGACCTCACGGCCAGAAGCCGCGATGGGGAAGGCTCTTCCTTCATGTTCAGCATTCCGCTCAGAACCACCGGGCACGCCACAGGGCAATCGCTGGAACCGGCACTTCCCCGCCAAGCCTTCAATCAACGCCCAGTCCTTCTGGTGGAAGACAACCCGGTCAACCAACTGGTCATCCAAGGCATGCTGAAGCAGACGAATATCCTGTTAGAGATCGCCGATACCGGCGAAAGCGCCCTGCGGATGCTTTGCGAACGCCCGGAGCGCTACGCCGCCATCTTGATGGACATTCACCTGCCGGACATCGACGGTCTGGAGGTCTGCCGACGCTATCACGCCCACTGCCGGGCCGAGGGCTGGATGGCTGCACCCTGTGTTGCCCTGACCGCCAGCGCCCTTGATATTGACCGCCGGGACTGCGAAGCCGCCGGCATGCAGGGTTTTCTCAGCAAGCCGATCAGCCGCCCGGCGCTGCTTGGCGCATTGGCCGCCTGGACAGAAACCGACAGCCATCATTCAAGCTGATCGCTTAACATTTCATCAACAATTAAGCGCCCCGGGACGCTGGATTCGACTTGACCAAATCGGGAGACTAGCTGACGCAAACGACTGTCTCATCCCGACACAGACAGTCTGCTCTAATAAACCCAACAAACTCGAGCGTCCAGATCATGTCAACCGTTACCCTTGAATCGCCCTACACCACCCTTCCCGCCCTGATTGCCATTCATGGCAAGGATCGCGCAGAGCATCCCGCGCTGATCGAAGGCGAACAACGGATGACTTATCGGCAGCTGGACGCGGAAGCAAACCGCGTTGCGGCAGCATTGCAGCGCGACGGTGTAGAGCCCGGCGATGCTATCGCCATCTGCGGCAGCAACTCGATCACTTATGCGGTGCTGTTCGTCGGCGCCCTGCGCGCCGGCGTCACCGTCGCCCCGCTGGCGCCTTCATCCACCCCGGAAAGCCTGCTGGGCATGCTCGCCGACTCCGCCGCGAAACTGTATTTCGCCGATGCCAGCGTCCAGAGCGCCATGGCCGGCGTCCGGGATCGCCTCAGCATGCCGCTGATCAGCATGGACAACAGCGGCAGTGAAACGCACTACAGCGACTGGCTGGCAGAAACGGGGGCGGTACCGACCGCGGTAGAGATCACACCGGAGATGACTTTCAACGTCATATACTCCTCCGGCACCACCGGCGAGCCGAAGGGCATCGTGCAATCCCATGGCATGCGCTGGTCGCACATCCAGCGCGGCTTGCCGTTCGGCTATGGTCCGGACTGCCGCACCCTGATCTCCACCCCGCTGTACTCCAACACTACCCTAGTCTCCTTCCTGCCGAGCATCGGTCTGGGCGGCACCGTTGTACTGATGGCCAAGTTTGACGCCGAGCGCTACCTGAAACTGGCCGAACAGCACCGCATCACCCACACCATGCTGGTACCGGTTCAATATCAGCGCATCATGGCCCGCCCTGACTTCGACAGCTATGACCTGGACAGCTACGTCATGAAGTTCAGCACCAGCGCCCCCTTCCATGCCGAGCTCAAGGCCGACATTCTCAAGCGCTGGCCGGGCGGCCTGATCGAGTTCTACGGCATGACCGAAGGTGGTGGCTCCTGCATGCTGGCGGCCCACACCTACCCTGACAAGCTTGCCACCGTGGGTATGCCACTCGACGGCCACGACATGCGGGTTATCGATGAAGACGGCGTTGAGCTGCCGCGCGGCGAGATCGGCGAGGTAGTCGGTCACTCGCCGGCGATGATGGCCGGCTACCTGAACAAGCCGGAGAAAACCGCAGAAGCCGAGTGGTACGACAGCACCGGCAAGCGCTTCATCCGCACCGGCGACGTCGGTCGTTTCGACGAAGAGGGCTTCCTGACCCTGATGGATCGCCGCAAGGACATGATCATCAGCGGTGGCTTCAACATTTACCCCAGTGACCTGGAGGCCGAGCTGCGCCAGCATCCGGACCTGCAAGACGTCACCGTGGTCGGCGTCGCCTCAACCAGTTGGGGCGAAACCCCGGTGGCCTACGTCGTGCCCTTTGCCGGCCGTGACGTCGATGCCGAACAAGTGCAAGCCTGGTTCAACGAGCGCGTCGGCAAGACCCAGCGTCTGAACCGCGTCATCATCACCGACGAGCTGCCACGCAGCGCTATCGGCAAGGTACTCAAGCGCGAACTGCGCGACCAGTTCCTGGCCGAGAACGGCGTTCTGGCCTGATCCTTCCTGCTCTCCCGCAGGCGGGTCAGGACACAGAAACTTTGTCCTGACCCGCCTTCGCGGGTATCCTCAACGCCTCATCACACGCAAAACGTGGATGTTGTGACTTTCTTGGCAGGCGCTGAGTCTGAGCTTACGCGAGCAAAAAACGCTCAGCAGCCAACCGAAAGTGCAGTGCAGGCCGGCCTGCAGCGTGCGTTAGCTTGACTCAGGTCATGCCAATGGCACAGCGAACGCCTTCAAGCTCATTTATCATGAGTGACCGCGCGCACTTTCGGATGCTTGCTGACACAGAACAAGCCGAATCAATAGTGCCCCGAAGACGGGGACGAGCAGGAGCCTCTATGACACGACAGAATGCGTACACCCGGGAAGAGCTGCTCAAATGCAGCCGTGGCGAGATGTTTGGCCCCGGAAACGCACAACTTCCAGCCCCCAACATGCTGATGATTGACCGTATTACCCACATCAGCGAGACCGGCGGTAAATACGGCAAGGGTGAAATCGTTGCCGAGCTGGATATCACCCCTGACCTGTGGTTTTTCGCCTGCCACTTCGAAGGTGACCCGGTCATGCCCGGTTGCCTCGGTCTCGATGCCATGTGGCAGCTGGTTGGCTTCCACCTTGGCTGGCTGGGCTTCCAGGGTCGCGGTCGCGCACTGGGCTCCGGTGAGGTGAAATTCTTCGGTCAGGTCCTGCCTACCGCCAAGAAAGTGACCTACACCATCCACATCAAGCGCACCATGAACCGTGCCCTGACCCTCGGCATCGCCGATGGCAGCGTTGCCGTCGATGGTCGCGAGATCTACAGCGCAGAAGGTCTGCGTGTGGGTCTGTTCACTTCTACCGATAGTTTCTGAGGATCATCACTATGCGTCGCGTCGTGATTACCGGCATGGGCATCGTTTCCTGCCTGGGCCAGGACCTGGACTCCGTTTCTGCCAGTCTGAAAGAAGGCAAATCCGGCATCCGTTTCAATCCCTCGTACGCCGAGATGGGTCTGCGCAGCCACGTTTCCGGCTCCGTGGACATCGACCTTGATGCCGCCATCGACCGCAAGGTCAAGCGCTTCATGGGTGATGCTGCCGCCTACGCCTACCTGTCCATGCAGCAGGCCATCGCCGATGCAGGCCTGGCTGACGATCAGGTGAGCAACGTGCGCACCGGTCTGGTTGCCGGCAGCGGTGGCGCCTCCACTCTGAACCAGATGGAAGCCATCGACATTCTGCGCGAGAAAGGCGTCAAGAAGATCGGGCCCTACCGCGTGCCGCGCACCATGGGCAGCACCGTTTCTGCCTGTCTGGCGACGCCGTTCAAGATCAAGGGCGTCAACTACTCCATCTCCTCTGCCTGCGCCACCAGCGCGCACTGTATCGGCCACGCAGCTGAACTGATCCAGCTGGGCAAGCAGGACATCGTCTTCGCTGGCGGTGGTGAAGAGGAACACTGGTCTCAGACCATGCTGTTCGACGCCATGGGCGCCCTCTCCACTCAGTACAACGAAACGCCCGAAAAGGCGTCCCGCGCCTACGATGCCAACCGTGACGGCTTCGTCATCGCTGGTGGCGGCGGCATGGTCGTTGTTGAGGAGCTGGAACACGCTCTGGCCCGCGGTGCCAAGATCTACGCTGAAGTGGTTGGCTACGGTGCTACCTCTGACGGTTACGACATGGTCGCACCGAGCGGCGAAGGCGCAGTGCGCTGCATGCAGCAGGCGCTGGCGACCGTCGAAGGCACTATCGATTACCTGAACACCCACGGCACCTCTACTCCAGTCGGCGACGTTGCCGAACTGAAGGCGATCCGTGAGGTATTTGGCGATAAGGCACCCAAGATCAGCTCCACCAAGAGTCTGTCGGGTCACTCGCTGGGGGCTGCCGGCGTACAGGAAGCGATCTATTGCATGCTGATGCTGCGAGACAACTTCCTGACCGCCTCGGCCAACATCGAGGAACTGGACGAAAACGCCGGCGATCTGCCGATTCTGCGTGAGCGTCTGGATCAAGCCGTTGATCTGATCATGTCCAACAGCTTTGGTTTCGGTGGTACCAACGCCACCCTGATTCTCAAGCGCTGGAACGACGCGTGATCCTGATCCGCTGAAAAAGAGCCGCAGCTTTCGCTGCGGTTTTTTTTGCCCACCGATCAGGCATCCTGCCCCACCTTCTGCACCACAACCACGCACGCTGCGCAGCCAGGAGCGGCACAATACCCCACTGCACGCATTATCCAGGCACTGGCTTGGTTTTTGCTTGCCCTTGAATAATGGCAGAGTGACACAAACCGCCGACAAGGAGTACGTATGGGGATCTTCAATATCGCCCGCTACAACCGCGAGTCAGGCAGCAGCACAGATGCATTGTTCAAGGATATGAATCTCGCTGCCGAGCTGCCGCAGCAGTACGGCCCGCTAGCACACCTCAACACATTTGCCCGGGAACTCCAGAAACGCATCACCCTGAGTCTGCATGCCGCGGTGGGTATTGCTGCACACGCCCCCGAGTTGGCGCGCATCGCCGCGGACAGCCGTGCCCATGGTGAACAACTGGCCCAGTCTTCAGAGGAGATTGCCAGCGCCACCGAACAGGTCAGCACCACCCTGGACTCTGAGCTGGTTCCCGGAGCAACTGCGGTTTCACAACTGTCCAGCGAAGTCAGCACACAATTGCGACAGTGCGAGCAGGACAGCAGTAATGTTCTCAGCCAGGTCGATACCATTAATGGCTGCGAGAGCGAGCTGACCGCCCAGATCGGTGAAATCGGCAAACAACTGGAAGAAATCACCCAGGTCATCGGCATGATTGCCAACATCTCCCAGCAAACCAACCTGCTTGCACTCAATGCCGCCATTGAAGCGGCCCGGGCTGGTGAACAGGGACGCGGCTTTGCCGTGGTCGCCGATGAGGTCCGAACACTCGCTGGCAAGACCACCGCTGCGACCGACAAGGTAGCCGAGATCATCGATAACTTCCGCTCCGGCATGCAAAGCCTTAACAATGCCAGCGCCCAGATGCAGGCAGCGGTCGCCAACGGCCGCGAACGCATCATCAGCATGGATCGCAGCCTGAGCGAAGCGACCTCAGCCATGGGGCAGCTGGATCAGCGTATCGCCAGCATTGCCAGCGGTGCAGAGCAAATCGGCGCTGCGGTGCGTTCGGTGAGCCAGGATGTGCAGAGTGTTGCCGGGGTGGCCAGCGCGATGATGCAAAAAGCCTCCTCGGTACTGGAGCACAGTGAGGCAGTGCGCAGTGAGGGCGACCGGCTACTGGAAGGTCTCGGCGGCTTCCAGCTTGGTGTTCATCAGGTGATCCGCCAACGCGTCACCGAAATGGCCGCCAGCGCCGAGCTGGCCCGTGGCGGTGCAAGCGCAGAGCAAGCCATGCGGCGCTGGATTGATCAGGACGGTCGATTTGAGCTGCTGTATCTGGTTGGCGCAGATGGTGTGCAGGTCAGCGAGAACATTCTGAGTGCCGACCTGCAAGACGGCAGCCGCAGCAGTGCACGGGGTAAAAACTGGTCAAACCGCCCGTGGTTTTCAAACGTACGCGATACGCTTTCGCCGTTTATCAGCGACGTTTACCGCTCCGCCGCTACCGATGGCTTCTGCTTTACCCTGTCGGCGCCGGTGCTGGATGAACGCGGACAGCTGCGATACGTTCTGGGGGCCGATATCCGCCTTTCTGCGCTGCTCCAGGAAGGACACTCGCAGCAGGCGCATGGCAGACTAAACGCGCCTGAAACGCATCCAGTCTGGGCCTAGAAACCGATAAGCCATAGCCGGGCAGCCGCGACAAGGCTGCCCGGCCTGCACTCAGAAGCGGTAATTCATACCCACTTCAAACGAGCGCTCGGGGCCGACATAGATACCCTGACGCAAGCCGGTAATGTAGCGCTTGTCGGTCAGATTCTTAACCGCACCCTGCAGACGCAGATGATCGTTCACCTGATACTGAGCCAGCAGGTCGTACAGGGTATAGGAGCGAATCTGACCACCCCAAATACCACCCTCGGCGCCAGACGGAATATCCTTGCGATTGCCGGCATCACCAAACTGCTCGCCCCGATAATGCACATTGAGCGCACCACTGAAGCGACCATCGGTGTAATTAAGCCCAGCGTTGGCCAGGTATTCCGGCGCATAAGGCAGACGGTTGCCTTTGTTGTCACCAGAGCGGAATTCGGACTCGGGCACCCAGGTCAGGTTGGTATCGATACTGAAGCCACCGCCCAGCTCAACGCTCAACGCAGCTTCAAGACCGTAATGCAGTGTCTTGCCTGCATTGGACTGCGACAGGTTCGGATCACTGTTGCCCGTTACGACCTGATTATCGAAGTTCATGTAGAACGCAGTGACGTCGTAAGTGTAGGCACCATTGCTGCCACGCAGACCAAACTCATAGTTGTCTGAACGCTCACCGTCGAGCTTCTGATCTACCAGGCCGTCCAGTGCAACGCCGTTGGATGCAGGAGAGAACGCGCGGTAGGCACCACCGTAAAGCTGGGCAGCGGGCATCAACTGATAGGTAAAGCCGATTCCGGGCAGCCACTCGGTGTTGGAGGTGGTTTCAGATGCACCGTTATCGGTAAGCACCTTGCGCTTCTGCTCGTAGGACTCAACGCGCAGACCGGGCGTAATGGCCAAGCGCTCGCTGATCACAAAGCGGTTTTGCACATAGGCGGCAACGCTCTCAGCACTATCCTCCAGATGACGGTCGTTGATACCGGTACGATCCTGATCGCGCGTGGCCCGGATACGCTTGTCATCCGACTCTTCCTGCATAAAACGCAAGCCAAACTCGGCCTCGCTCATCAAGCCGAATAGATTGTGATCCAGCATCAGCCGCGTTTCTGCACCCAGGCGCTCAAAGCTGCGATTGTTTCCAGTCAGCGAATCGGTATAAACCCAGCGACCAGCCGCATTGGAGGCCGCGGTATCTACCGAGTAACGCCAATAATCACGTGTCATCTCGCTCCAGTAGACCAGCGTCTGAAGAGTCGCCTGGTCGGACAGGAACCATTCGTGGTTGATATCAAAGGCACGGCGGTCAGTCAGAAAGTAATCGTCCGGTGCAGGATTGTATGTACGACCATCCCTGTAGTCCTGCAGGAACATTCCGCGATAGGAGATATTCGCGTCGTTCTCGTACCATGAGAATTTGACGCCGAGGTTCTGGTTCTCGCCAATCGCGCTACCGGCCTTCAGCATCAGATCGGTCATATCGTAGTCGCGGTCAAGAAAACCGTCGCTGCGCGCCTTAGTTGCGACCAGACCTGCGTAGGCATCGCCTGACAGGCTGCGACCACCGGCTTCGAGGGTAGCCTCACGAGTGTTGAACGACCCGATACGGGTGGACACTGCAACACCCTCAGGTGTTTTGGTCTTGTAGTTGATCACCCCGCCGATCGTCGAGGGGCCGTAGCGCAGGGACGACGATCCCTTGAGCACCTCAACACCTTCCATGCGCTGAATACGGGGATTGTAGTAGCGGTCATTTCCGATGAACAGGCCGGGCGCAACCGGAACACCGTCTTCCAGCACCAATGACTTGGACTCGCTGGCCGACAATCCGCGAATACCGATATTGCTGACCACTGCAGACTCTTCCTCGGTCTTGACGTTAATCCCGGGAATGCGACGCAGCACATCCTCTGTCGAACTCGGCTGCAGACGTTCAATTTCTTCCCGAGTAATAACCACGACGGCGCCGGTCTGGCGTGAACGGTCGTCTTCACCGTAACCGACAACATCGATTGCAGGAAGGGTCAGCGTAGTTTCAGAGTCGGCAAGGGCATTGGCCGGCAGGGCTGCAGCGGCTACGGCAATCGCCACCAGGTGGCGCGCAAAAAACGGTGTTGTTTTCATGTGTGTTCCTGTTACTGAAATAGAATCTCCCCTCCCGGAGAGCACGAAACTGCACTATCCAAAGGCAAGGGCAGCACCAATCTCGGCCAGCAATCTAAATGCAAATGATAAATATTGTAAATTAGATAGATTGTTTAATTATATTTCGGTAGCGAAACATACTGCGCAAGGGAATAAACTGCAGACGCGGCGCACCGACCCGCCGGATCAGGCTGGCAGCACAACTGCAAGAGAGGTAGAGCGCCACATACCCGTTAAGACATACACAGGTGCAGCAAAGGATCAGAGCTGGTCGTCGCTGCGACGACCAGCGTCAGCACAATACGATGACCTCAAGCGGTCAGGCAGGCTCCGTTAATTGACGAGCACTCACGCGCCGGGCCATCAGAGCCATCAGCACGGTCAGCCCCCCGCAGACCGCCATCACCCCCGCCATCGGCATGGCGCTGTCGTCGTGCAGCACCCCGACCAGCGCCGAGGTGATACCGGCGATGATGAACTGCATGGTGCCCATCAGCGCCGAGGCTACACCGGCCTGATGGCCGTGTCCCGCCAACGCGCAGGCAGACGCATTCGGCAGCAACAGGGCGATAACACCAACACTCGCGTACAGGGGTGGCATGAACAGCCACAGGCTATCCACATCAAGCCAGGCAACCAGCAGCAGCGTCCAGGTTGCCAGCATGTAGACAGCGGCGATGCGCCTGATCAGTTGCAGCTGGGTCCAGCGGCGTAACATGCGGCTATTGAGCTGTGCCGACAGAATAAAGCAGGTCGCTACACTGCCAAACAACCAGGCGAAGCTGTCTGCCGGAACCTGAAACAGCTCCATGAACACATAAGGCGAACCGGCGATGTAGGCAAACATGCCCGCCATCGCGACCCCGCCGGTCAGCGCATGAAACATGAACAGAGGCTCGCGAAGCAGCTCCAGGTAGCGTCCAAGCGACGTTCTCAGCGGCGGTGGCGTCAGATGCTGCGGCAGGGTTTCCGGCAGGAAGAAATACACCGCCAGGGCAAAGATGGCGGAAAACGCGGCCAGAAACAGGAAGATGCTCGACCAGCCGGCGAAAATCAGCAAGGTGCTGCCCAGCATCGGCGCCAGAATCGGCGCCACCCCCATGATCAGCATCAACTGGGAAAACGCCTTGGCTGCATCAATTGGCGCACACAGATCGCGCACCACTGCCCGGTTGACCACCATGCCCGCACAGCCACCCAACGCCTGAGCGAAACGCGCGGCAAGCAGCCATTCCAGAGTCGGGGCGAACGCACACGCCAGCGAGGCGAGGCAAAACAGGCCGATACCGAACAGCAGCGGCCCCCGGCGCCCATACAGGTCAGCTAGGGAATCGCTGATCAATTCAGATTTGCGCATTACCGGTGT